>CEQN01212056.1_pt1 | contig 16269 bp, 15 predicted proteins | sample 427011 | NCBI WGS metagenome assembly CEQN01 (sample SAMEA2621277, study PRJEB7988) | marine metagenome | biome: marine biome (ENVO:00000447); feature: deep chlorophyll maximum layer (ENVO:xxxxxxxx); material: "saline water (ENVO:00002010), including plankton (ENVO:xxxxxxxx)" | depth 120 m
CTCCAACAGTTCCTTCAGTCTCTCGAGCTTTATCTACACAAGCCATATCTATAGCTACTGGATCTTTACTAGCAAAAACACCTAAATGAGGAACAATTGGAACATCTGCAAATCCAGCACAGTCACATTTCGGGGAAACATCCAATGCTAGATTAATATATCCAACTTTACCTCTGCCAACTGCTTTCTCTACACCTAAACATGCATCAGCGATAGCAGCATCAACAGCATCAAATTGTTGTGGTGGGATATCCATTAATCCTCGCGGACCTAGAACTCCAAAACATCCTAAACAATTTGCACAATTCTCAGAATCCCATTCAAGTTCATCTTTATCATTAATACTATACAAATTAAAAGGACAGCAATCTTCAATAATCTCCCAATCTGGAGTATTTGCTTTTCCTTTAAAGTTTTCTGGGTGCAACACACCTGCAGCACCAAGTCCATATGTTGGGTGTCCACCCATATGAACATTAAATTTACCTCTTTTAGATTGAGCACCTATACCTAAATTCTTAAGAGCTCCACCAATAACTCCCATTGGGTGACCTTTAAAGTGTGTCAAGGCAATCAACACATCAGCAGCTGCAATAGCTTGGGCTACATAAGCTTCTTTCAAGATAAATCCTTCTGGAATATCTACTCTAAAATCACTAGTTCCAATGTATCCATCAGCAGAAATAAAAGGACAACCTAACGCAGCAGATGTAAATCCATTTCTTTCAGCAGTAAGTAACAAATCTAATTCTGTAGCTCTAGATCCAAAGGGGGAATAAGTCAAAGTAGTTGTATCACAAACAAATGGCCTACCACCTAATTCTTTAATTCTATCTGCTAGTGTCCGAGCATATACTGGTCTTAAATATGCAGAGTTATTCCACTCTCCACAATGAAGTTTTATAGCTACTACGTCATTAGGTTTTATCATCTCGTCTAATCCTGCCTCATCAAAAACCGTAATCATCTTAGCGGGAAGTGATGTTTCAGGGCTTTCTGAATGGGCATCCATATAATAAACTTCTGATGGTGCTACCATGAGTAATCCTCCAAATAATTTAACTATCAAAAATAAACAAAATTACACAATCATACAATTGTACAAACTGAGGTTAGCATTATGAAGAACATGTGTCAATTAATCTAATCTTATGTAACCATAAAATAGGTTAAAATAATTTATAGTCAAATCAGGAGAACAAATTATTATGTTTGAAAATGCCGAATTATTTCCTATGAACACTTCTATAAACACGTTGGGGAATTTAGAAATAAATGGATGTGATTCTATAGATCTAACAAAGCAATTTGGAACCCCTTTATATGTTTATGATGAAACTACAATACGTCATATGGCAAGATCATTCATTAAAGAATTTACAGATTTATACCCAAACACTTCGGTATCTTATGCTTCAAAGGCCTTCCTAAATAAGTACATTGCACAAATAGCTAATGAAGAAAACTTATGGCTCGATGTGGTATCAGGTGGAGAAATTGCTGTAGCGAAGTCTGCAGGATTTCCAACATCTAAAATGGATTTCCATGGAAACAATAAAACTCCCAATGAATTATCTGACGCTATTGACTCAGGTGTCGGAACAATAATAGTAGACGGGTTCCACGAATTAAATCTACTCAACGAAATAGCAAGATCAAAAAATATAACTCAAGGTATATTATTAAGATTATCTCCATCAATAGATGCTCACACTCATGGTCATACGACTACTGGAATATTAGATGTGAAATTTGGATTTTCAATTGAATCAGGAGAAAGTACAGTTGCGATAAAGCAAGCTCTTAAATCTTCCAATCTAGATCTACGGGGAATTCATTTTCACCTAGGATCTCCAATATATGAGCTTGAGCCTTATTCAAAGGCAATCATCAGGGTATTAGATTATCTATATCCTTTTATAAAAAATGAAGGCTTGAATTTAAGAGATTTCAGCCCAGGAGGTGGATTCGCTATCGGGTATGAAAATAATAAATTGCCTCCTAGTATTTCAGATTACGCTAAAACTATTACACAATCCCTAATACATAAATGTGACTCTTTAAATATACCTCAACCTCGGTTAATTATTGAACCAGGAAGATCAATAGTAGGGCGTGCTGGGGTAGCATTATATACAGTAGGTGTTATAAAAAATATCCCATCTGTGAGAACTTACGTTTCACTAGATGGTGGAATGGGCGATAATATACGGCCAGCACTATATGATTCAAAATATGAGGCTGTTGTTGCAAATAAAATGGATCCCAAGAACTTCTCAACTCGTGAAACAGTGACACTAGCCGGCAAATATTGTGAATCAGGGGATTTATTGGTCAAAGATATCGATTTACCTGAAATACAATCTGGCGATGTAGTAGCAATACCAGCTTCTGGAGCATATTGTTTTGCGATGTCAAGTAATTACAATATGAACCCGAGACCTGCAATAATAATAATCAATGACGGAAAGCCTAAATTAATAAGAAAACGAGAAACATATGAAGACTTAATGGCTCTAGATGTTCTCTAAACTATTATAAAAATTAAGAAAAATAATTTAAATGAATTACAAAGAAAATCCAGTAACATACATATTACTGGTCATTAATATTTTCATTTGGCTTGTACTTGAAGCCTTAGGCAGTTCGTCTAACCCTGAAACATTAAGAGATTTTGGTGCTATTACATATATAGACATTCGAACTGGGCAATATTGGCGTTATATAAGTGCAATATTTTTACATATAGGAATCATGCATTTAATCGTAAATTCAATAAGCCTATTTATACTCGGCAGTTTGTTAGAAAGACTATTGGGATCATCTAAATTTATAATCGTTTATATCACTAGTGGCATTGGCGGTAGTGCACTAAGTTACTCTATGATCTCGCCGTGGGCAGTTGGAGCTGGGGCAAGTGGAGCTATATTTGGATGTTTAGGAGCTCTTGGGGTTTTCTTCTTACTAAACAAAAAATCTTTAGGGCGAGGAGGAAAAGAAAATTTTAATGCTGTACTAATTATGGCTATAATAAACTTCGGATTTGGATTTGCATTTGCCGGAATAGACAACTGGGCACATTTAGGTGGATTCATATCAGGTGCAATTATTTCAGCAGGATTATCTCCTAAAATTAAATTTTTCAGATACTATGACCCAAATAAATCATCATCCCATACTATTACCATACGACAACTTATATCTGTTCCTTCATTAATATTAATAATTTATATATTTACATGGTTAGGAAATAGCCGATTTCAATAAGTTTATATATTTATTTAATTCTCGAAGGTTTTTCAATTAATTGTTGAAGTCTCCTGCAGAAATTAGCTGCTATAGCACCATCAATAGCTTGGTGATCTACAGTCAAACTTACAGTCATTATTTCTTTAATAACAATGTCATCTTTGACAACTACAGGTTTTTTCTGACTTCTACCTATTCCTAAAATAGCAACTTGACCTTGATTCAAAATAGGAGTAAATCCATCAACAGACCCCAATACAGATATAGTAAATGTTCCTCCACGTAATTGTTCGGATTTTAATTTACCCTCTCTCGCTTGTAGCGAAAGAGACTTAACTTCTTCAGATATTTCATTAATTGATTTGCTATTTACGTCTTCTATAACAGGCACTATAAGTCCATCATCTAATGCAACTGCCATAGCAATATTAACTTTATCAAAAACAAGTATAGAACCATTGGCAATCACACTATTCATAGTAGGGACCTTGGAAAGAGCTGACCCTGAAGCTTTTATGAGGAATGCTGTTAATTCTACGCCAACGTCTCTTCTGTAAGCTTGGGCATCAGTAACATCTACTTCGAAAAAAAATGACAATTGAGCCGAATCATTTAAACTACGCTTCATATTGTCGGCAATAGCTTTTCTCATTCCTTTCATTTCAATAACTTCGTGCTCTTCAGGCAATCCATCTGGAATAGATTCTTGAATACTTGATCCTGATTCAGAAAATGCTCTAATATCAGCTTCTACTATCCTACCTCTTGGACCTGTTGGAGTTACTAAGCTTAAATCAATATCTAATTTAGATGCCAACTTCCTAGCACCTGGAGTAGAAGGAATCATTTTAGAATCTTTTGAAACGGAAGTTTTTGACTCGGACCTTTTTGGAGAGGCTGATACATTTTCTGAAACCGTCTTTGATTCCTCAACTGGAGGTTCTTCGCCTGAATCTAACAAATATCCAATCAAGTCATCAACTGGTACTGTTGACCCGTCTGAAACTACTGTATGAAAAAACCCATTAGCAGCAGCTTCAAGCTCATAATTTAATTTTTCGCTCTCAATTTCTAAAATTACTTCACCCTGATTAACTGAATCACCTTTTGACTTCACAAAGGTAACTATACCTTCTGTCATGAAGTCTCCTAGCTTAGGCATAATTATTCGAACTGCCATTTAATAAACTCCTATCCTATGGTGTCTAGAGCAGCAGACACAACATTATTTTTATCTGGAACAAATAAAGGTTCAAGCGATCTACTATATGGCACTGACGTATGAGGAGGAGTGACTCTTTTTGGAGGAGCATCTAGATAATCAAAGGCTTCTTCAGCAATTAGCGCAGAAATATCCGCCGCAATGCTACATCGAGGATAATCCTCATCCACTATTACCACTTTCCTAGTTTTACGAACTGACCCTAATATTGCTTCATTATCCATCGGAGATAGAGATAATAAATCTAACACCTCAACTGATATTCCTTGTGATTCTAGTTCTTGAGCAGCTTCCATACAAACTCGAGTGGTATAGCCTATTCCTATCAAAGTTATATCATCACCTTCTTGTTTAATCTCAGATTTACCTATCTCAACGGTATACTGTTCAGAAGGAACATGGTCTTCAAATCTCAGTCCCATCAATTGCCTATTATGAAAAAACATCACAGGATCATTATCTCTAATAGCAGCTGTCATAAGACCTTTAGCATTATACGGGTTTGAAGGAACAACACATTTCAATCCTGGAAAATGAGTAAATATTGAATAAAGAGTTTCTGAGTGTTGTGCTGCATTCCCTGTTCCTGCACCTATAGCTGTCATAATTGTCATCGGGACTGTTACCTTACCACCAAACATATAATGCATTTTCGCAGCATTATTAGTTATTTGATCTGCACAAACCCCAAAAAAACTAACATACATTAAATCGATCACTGGTCGTAATCCAGTAGCTGCAGCCCCTACCCCGGCACCCATAAATCCAGTTTCAGATATAGGAGTATCCCTAATCCTTTCTCTACCAAAATCATTTACCAATCCTTTAGTTAGACGCATTGGTCCACCCCATGCATCTTGAAAATCTTCTCTTTCACCACCTCCACCTATATCTTCTCCCATAACGATGACGTTAGGGTCTCTCTCTAATTCCTGCCTAAGAGCTTCGTTAATAGCTTGTATAAATGAAATTTGTCTAGTTTTTTCTTTTTGTGTCATTTTTAATTCCTATTATGAATAAGATACGTAAACATCTTCTAATATTTCATGAGCCTCTGGGAATGGACTGTTTTCAGCATATTCTGCTGCTTGGTTTACTGCTTGTAAACATTGTTCATCAATTTCATCCAATTCTTCTTTCGTAGCATAAGATCCTCCGACAATATGTTCGCGAGCATTCTTTATACAGTCTTTATCCATATAATACTTTTGCTCTTCTTCCGAACGATATCCAAGTGGATCATCAGCCCCAAAATGTCCCATATAACGATATGTTTGAGCTTCAATCAAAGTAGGGCCTTCTCCAGACCTTGCTCTAGCTACAGCTTCTTTCCCGACTTCAAACATATCCAATATAGATTGACCGTCAACCGTAACCCCCGGTATCCCATAGCCCTCAGCTCTATTGGATATAGATCCTCCAGCAACAGAGTATTCAAACGGAGTTGATTCAGCATATCGATTATTTTCGCATACAAATAATACTGGTAGTGTCCAGATAGCTGCTAAATTCATTGCTTCATGCAAAGCCCCTTGACTAGATGCACCATCTCCAAAAAAGACTACGCTTACGTTATCTGTACCTTTATATTTTGCTGATAAAGCTACGCCAGTAGCAACAGGTATATTTGACCCAACTATCCCATTGGCCCCTAACATACCCTTATCAATATCGGCAATATGCATAGTCCCACCTTTACCTTTAGAAACCCCTGTAGACTTACCGAGTAATTCAGCCATCATTTGATTTATATCTAATCCTTTAGCAATGCAATGATGATGGCTTCTATGGGTACCCAATACGTAATCATCATCTCTTAGATGGGCGCAAATACCAGTTGGGACAGCTTCTTGCCCCACAGCAGAATGCATTCCCCTTAATTTACCTGCATCGGCTTCACGTCTTGACTGTTCTTCAAATCTTCTTATGGTAACCATCTTCTCGTACATCCATAATAAAGATTCTCTATTAATTTCAGGATATGTCATAATTAACCTCCAAATCATTTAGCCTTTGCAATTCAATCGCATTATATACCAGTAATATGTTTTTTTAAATTATAATAATAAACATATGAAATAGAGTAAGGAGAAAAGGTGGAAGTTACAAAAGCAGTCATACCAGTTGCTGGGCTTGGCACTAGATTTCTACCAGCTACACTGACAGTTCCTAAATCTATGATTCCTGTGCTAGACAAACCTCCAATCCACTATTGCGTCAAAGAGGCTTCTCTTTCTGGAATAGACCATGTGGTCTTTATAGTATCTGAAGGACAAGAATCGATTGCTAAATACTTCAACAATCGAAAAGATTTAGAAATGATTCTAGAATCTAGAAATCAGAAGTCAATTTTAAAAACAATTCAAGAAATATCTCAATTTGCTGATATTAGCGTGGTAGTACAAGAAACTCAATCTGGATTGGGAGACGCAGTATTAAAATCTGAAAAAATAATTGGGAAAACCCCATTCGCTGTTTTCTTGCCCGACGATTTAATATTTAATAAAACCCCTACAATAAAATCTATGATTGATATACATAAAAAAACAAGTGGAATGGTCATAGCTCTAAAACCTGTATCAGACAAACAAATCCCCTATTTAGGGATTGCAGACGTTAAAATGAAAAATGATTTAATTAGCATTAATAAAGTAATAGAGAAGCCCTCATTAGAAAATGCACCTTCAAATTTAGCAATAATAGGCCGTTACATTCTAACTCCTAATATATTTGAATCCATAAGGAGATCCCCTACAGGGGCCCTAGGGGAAATACAATTAACAGATGCTATAGACGGTTTAATTTCCTCAACAGCATGCACCGGATATCAGTTCCCTGGCGACCATTTTGATGTAGGGGTACCAATAGGAATGCTTAAGGCTTCTATACACACGGCTCTTAACAATAAAGATATGTCTACAGATTTAAGAGAATGGTTAAACGAAATACTTTAACGCCAATAATACAATATGAACCCCACCAAAAGAGACCACGTTATTATTACAGTTATCATGATGAAATCTTTCATAACAATACTTTCAGGCTTCTCACCTAAATTTAACTTAACCACGATATAAAAATATCGACTCATACCTACAAAAACCAAAGGTATGGTTAGCAACATTGAATTGTTTGCTGGTAGATTTGTAGCTAATAAAGTATAAGAAACGTACGACAAAATAGTAACAACCATAATCGCAGTGATAACAAAAATAGAATTCCTCTTGCTTATTTTAGAATATTTTTCTAAAACCAATCTTTGACCTAAAAAGCTTTTTTGATTTATCCATATTTCAGAAAACCTTTTAGATACTGCTATAAATAAAGCTCCGAACATCATGCACAGGCACAACCAAATAGATATGGGAACCCCAATTGCAATTGCCCCTGTAACAACTCGTATAACAAATCCAAGTGATATCGAAATAACATCTAGGAATATTATTTTCTTAAAAATATAAGAATACAAAAACATCAAAACCAAATATGCAAATATCGTTAATGTTGTAAATAAATTAATGGTTAATGATATTAAAAGTGCAATTAATATACATATTAAAGAAACCCATACTGCTTTTGATATAGTTAAATCACCAGATGCAATTGGTCTAAATTTCTTAATAGGGTGTTTTTGATCATTTTCTTTGTCAAAAATATCATTAATAAAGTAAACCGATATAGCTATAAAAACAAATGCAATAAATGACAATATTGAATTTAAAAAAAAACCACCTAATGCATCATATTCTAATAATGACCATGATTCATTAAATGAAAATAAAACAGGGATAAAAACAACAAGATTTTTAATCCACTGATTGGGCCGAGAAGTTTCTATGATATGTGAACCCAAAAATACAAACTCCATAATATAATGATTATAATTAGCTAATATTACTAAATATGGTACCCTCAACATTAAGATAATATCATCCAAATCATTATGTATATTAAGATATAAAAAATATAAATTAGAGGTCAATTATGTCAGGACATTCAAAATGGTCAACTATAAAACATAAAAAGGCAGCGACTGATGCAAAAAGAGGTAAATTATTTACTAAATTATCAAAAGAAATAATAGTAGCTGCAAAACAAGGTGGTAGTGATTCTGAAATGAATTTCAGATTACGCATGGCAATACAAATAGCCAAAGATAACAATATGCCTGCAGATAATATCGAAAGAGCAGTTAAAAAAGGGAGTGGAGAAGGTTCAGAAGCAGACAGTATGTCTGAAATAACTTATGAGGGATATGGACCTGGGGGAGTAGGAATAATGTTACAAACATTAACAGATAATCGTAACAGAACTGTGTCAGACATAAGATCAACCCTTACGAGAGCAGGTGGCAATATGGCTGAATCTGGTGCAGTCTCATGGCAGTTTGAACAAAAAGGAGTAATTGTTATAAATGTAACTGAATCAAAATCAGAAGAAATTGCTCTTATGGCAATCGAACAAGGTGCTATAGATTTTGAAACATATGATGGGACATTGCATATATATACTGATCCAACCGAACTTGAAATAATAAGAACTTATCTAACAAAGAATGAAATCCAAATCAATTCTACTGAATTGTCAATGATTCCAAGCAGTACAATAATGCTAGAAAACACTAAAGCATTACAAACTTTAAAATTATTAGACACATTAGAAGAACTTGAAGATGTTCAGAAAGTATATTCTAATGCTGATTTTCCTGAAGAAGCTTTATCAAATTTTGAAGTTGAATAGTTATTAAAAGATGAGAGTATTAGGCTTTGATCCAGGAACTTTAAAAATGGGAGTAGGGGTAGTAGACTCTATAAGTGGGGATCTTTCGACACCATATTACGCATGCCTTACTGCTCCTAAAAATGATCCTATTGAAAACCGATTAATGAAACTGTTTACTCAAATAGATCAATTAATATCTGAAGTTAAACCTGATTCAATTGCAGTAGAAGACCCATTTGTATCAAAAAATGCAAAAACAGCTATCGCAATAGGGCAAGCTCAAGCTACTGTGTTAATAGCGGGATCAAAGTATGGAATACCAATATCTAAATATGCTCCGCAGGAAATCAAAAAATCTGTTACAAACTATGGTGGAGCATCAAAAGATCAAGTAGGAGATATGGTCCAAATATTATTAGGTAATATAGATATATCTGGCCCAGATGACGTTACTGATGCTCTTGCGGTTGCAATTTGTCATCACAATAGGATACTCATGGATCAAATTATTATGGAGTAAATATGTCTTATACATTAATTTCAAGCATTACAGGTCAAATTGAATCAATGACGACTGAATATGTAGATATATCTGCTTCTCAATTCACATTAAGAATTATGGCACCAACGTCTACTTTAGAAAAAGTCGGCCCCATTGGGGCAAAAACTTCTTTATTAACATCATTACAAGTACGTGAAGATAGCTTAACCTTATATGGATTCTTAACTGAAGAAGATCGAATAACATTTGAAACACTAATAGCAATTAGTGGAGTAGGACCTAAGTTAGCAATCGCAATATTGTCTAAATTTTCATCTTCTTCTCTTGCAAATATAGTTCAATCAGAAGATACCAAAACATTTACCATGGTGCCTGGCGTAGGAAACAGAACAGCAAGTCGTATACTTTTAGAATTAAAGGGTAAAATGGATCACATTTGGTCCATTCCTAACGGATCAGACATTGCTGATGAAGTATTTGAATCCCTTACTACATTGGGGTATTCAACTCTAGAAGCTCAATCCGCAATATCATCTATAAAAGATATGGACTTATCAACAGAAGAAAAATTACGAGAAGCACTCCAATTTCTGACATCAAGATAAGGTTAATCTAATTGAAAAACGATTTTGATAAATGGGCAGAAATATATGATCGTATTTATACCGATCTAGATAATGACATAGATTTCTATACTAAATTAGCATCTAAATCGAAGGGCAAAGTTTTAGAAATAGGATGCGGTACAGGTAGGGTAACTATACCAATTGCTCAAGCCAACATAAAGATAGTTGGGATTGATATATCCAAAAACATGATCAACATATTGAATAGAAAAATTAAAGATACACATTTTGATATATCGTGCTATCAAATGGATATGAGAAACATAAACATTAATGAAAAATTCGACCTAGTAATAATTCCTTTTAATGGATTTCAGTCAATGCTAACCGTCTCTGATCAATATAAATGTTTAAGCTCTATACGTGAACATATGTCATCTAACGGAACACTTGCATTAGATATGTTTACCCCTTCGTTAGATATGTTCGATCAAAATGAAAAAATATGGTATGTGGTCAAAGAAATTATAAATAAAAACGGTATCCCTAACATGATGGTAAAGCATTCATCCAAATATGAATTAACCAATCAAATAATTTACACAACGCTAATGATAGAAGAGATATTAAAAAATAAAATAACAAAAACCATTTATAACAATTTTTCATTAAGATATAACAATAGACATGAATCAGAATATTTATTTAAAAATTCAGGATTTAAAATATCAAATTTATATGGTGATTTTAAATCGAACCCATTTAGTGCAAATAGTGAGAAAATGATATGGCTATTAAAAAAATAAGGGAAGTATATTGTCTGAGTTTAAAATAAGTTCAGGGTTTAAACCTACCGGAGATCAACCAAAGGCAATAGCCGAATTATCGGAAGGAATCCAAAAAGGATTAAGAGAACAAACTTTATTAGGGGTCACAGGTAGTGGAAAAACATTTACTATGGCCTGCGTTGTAGAAAAAATACAAAAGCCTACTTTAGTGATCGCACATAACAAAACTTTGGCCGCACAATTAGCTACTGAATTTAAAGAGTTTTTTCCTGATAATGCAGTTGAATATTTTGTTAGTTATTATGATTACTACCAACCAGAAGCCTATTTACCAAGGACTGATACATATATAGAAAAAGACGCAGATATAAATGAAGAATTAGACAAATTAAGACATTCAGCTACAAGATCACTATTAACAAGAAATGATGTATTAATAGTTGCATCTGTATCATGTATATTTGGATTAGGCTCACCAGATGAATATCAAAGTTTTGTAATAGACATACAAACAGGAGACACATTCATCAGGAGCTCTTTAATTAGCAAATTAATTGATATGCAATACGAAAGAAATGACTATGACCTTAGCAGGGGAAGATTCAGGGTAAAAGGAGATACTTTAGATATCTTACCAGCCTATGAAGAATTAGGGATAAGAATTCAATTTTGGGGAGATGAAATCGAGAGCATAACCCTATTAGATCCATTAACAGGAGAAATATTATCAGAAAAAGAAAATATTTCTATCTATCCTGCAAAGCATTTCGTCACATCAGAAGAAAAACTAAAATTAGCAATTAAAAACATTCAAATTGAACTATCAGAACAGCTAACTTTTTTAAAAAATAATAACCAATTATTAGAAGCTCAACGATTAGAATCGAGAACTAATTATGATATAGAAATGTTGGAAATTGCTGGTTATTGTTCAGGAGTTGAAAATTATTCAAGACATCTGTCCCAACGTGAAGCTGGCAGTACACCTCATACACTAATGGATTATCTGCCGGATAATTTTTTATTATTTATAGATGAATCACACATGACTATACCGCAAGTAAGAGGAATGTATCACGGAGATAGATCTCGCAAACAAACATTAGTTGAACATGGATTTAGGCTTCCTTCAGCATTAGATAATAGACCACTAAATTTTGATGAATTTGAAAATAGAATTGAACAAGTTGTGTATGTATCAGCAACTCCAAGTGAGTACGAAATACAAAATAGCAATAATGTTATAGAACAAATCATACGCCCTACAGGTCTCTTAGATCCTGTCATAGAAATCAGGCCTGTTAATGGTCAAATAGATGATCTTTTGCATGAAATACGACTAAGAGTCAACAAAAAAGAACGATGTTTAGTAACAACTTTAACAAAAAGAATGTCTGAAGAATTATCTGATTACTTAAAAGAATCCGGAATCAAAACACAGTATCTACATTCTGAAATCGATACTTTAGAGCGAAGTGAAATATTAAGAGATTTACGTAGTGGGATATATGATGTCATAGTAGGTATAAATTTATTACGTGAAGGGTTGGACTTACCTGAAGTTAGTCTTGTTGCAATAATAGATGCTGATAAAGAAGGATATCTAAGATCTTCAACAGCTTTGATCCAAACTATTGGACGCGCAGCAAGGCATGCTAACGGAAAAGTAGTTATGTATGCAGACAGAGTAACTCGATCAATGCAATATGCAATAGACGAAACAACTCGTAGAAGAAAAATCCAAGATACGTATAACAACAAAAACAATATTACCCCGAAAACAATTAAAAAAGATATCAGAGACATAACCGAAAGGATAAAGTCCTCTTCAGAAAAATATTCAACTGTTGACATATTTAGTGATGATGTTGAAAAAGAAGATTTAAGCAGGATGATTAAAGAACTGGAAACTCAAATGAAATCTGCATCGAAAAATCTTGAGTTTGAAAAAGCTGCTTTATGTCGAGATCAAATCATAGAATTAAGAAGAATTTTAATTAATTAAAATAGGTAGTATAATACAAATATTAAGTAATGCCTTATATATAATATAAGGTATACCTAACTTATAAATTCAAGTAATGAGGAACTTAAAATATGGCTGACCAGCTTACTTTAGATAAAGATGACGTAATTGAAGCCTTAAGAGATGTCTACGATCCAGAAATACCTGTCAATATTGTTGACTTAGGACTTGTATATAATGTAGATATTAATGACACTAACATAGATGTAAGGATGACCCTTACATTTGCAGGATGCGGAATGGGACCATATATAGCTCAACAAGCTGAATGGAGACTTGCAGAAATAGAAGGAGTCGATGATATAAATGTCGAGTTGGTATTTGAGCCTCCCTGGACTCCTGAAATGATCACTGAAGAAGGGAAAAGGCTTCTTGGATTAGATTAAAAATATATAATTAATTTACTGTGGTAATAAGATGACACAACAAAACCCTGCTCAAGCTCGTGCAAAAATTGAAGCGATGAAACGTCAATTTGAACAAAAAAGACAAATTGAAGAATCATTGGGCGGAATTAAAAAGAAAATAGGTGTATATAGCGGTAAAGGCGGAGTCGGGAAGACCACTGTATCAATAAATATAGCAACTACTTTAGCCAATGAAGGTTATAGTGTAGGTATTTTAGATATCGATATCGATTGCCCCAATGTTGTAAGGGCCATGAACTTATCTCAACAACCCCTTTTGGGGGATGATAAAAAAATGATCCCTCCTGAAAAATTTGGCGTCAAAGTAATGTCTATGGCATTTTTTCAAGAAAATGAAGATGAAGCCATCATATGGCGAGGACCAATGATTCATAACGCTATAAATCAAATGCTACAGTCTACAAACTGGGGCGAACTTGACTACTTAATAATTGATCTACCTCCCGGAACATCTGATGCTCCTCTAACAATTATGCAAACATTAACTATGGATGGATTTGTTGTTGTAACAACCCCTCAAGATTTAGCTAAAATTGATGCCAAAAGAAGTATAAATATGGTAAGGAAACTCCAAGTTAATGTACTAGGAATTGTTGAAAATATGTCTGGTGGTATATTTGGATCAGGAGGAGGCGAAGAGATATCTAAAGAATTAAATATTTCTTTCTTAGGCAATTTGACGATGAAACCTGAATATCAAGATATTTCTAGGCCAACTGTTTTACTAAGTAATGAAATATTAGATGAATATAAAGTTATTTCTCATAAAGTAACTGAATATCTAAACAGGTAGTCTTTCTGAATTAATTCTTGATGTCAGTTTGAATCTTTTCAAGTTTTCGAATTGGATCGGAGCCTACATCTACTCTACATACTCTTCTACCAAGGTCAACTAACGCTGCAAGATCTCCATCAGCCTGAGCATTAAAAAGTTTAGAGAAAGTATAACTTTTATTTGGAACCGGTATGTTAGATTGAAGTTTGTTGTTGAAAAATTGTATGAATACGCCTTTATTAGTTCCACCTTTATGTAATTGCCCTGTAGAGTGCAAATAAGCGGGGGCATTACTTACTATACAATGAAGACCCAGTGTATTTGATATAGCTTTAGATAGACCATTCAAGAGATTAATTATTTCAGGTGTTTGATTCAAATAATTTAACAAACACACGTAATCAGTTGGATTTGTCGACTCAAATAACTCATAAATGCAATCACTTGAAAATTCTTTTATATTAGAAACATAAGATCCATCCATAAATTCTCTAGTAAAACTTTTAGATATCTCAACTTGGGGCTGGTTGAATGGGTTTATGTTCATTAAACTCCCTAGGGCCACAGTTGCCAGTTGCCATTTCATCATTTCAAATGAAAGATCAATATCATTATTAATGGTGAAGTTCATATAATCATATTCGTTGTTAAGTTCATATTCCTCTAAATCGTTATCTTTCAAAATTATAAAAGTTGAGTCTTCACATATATATTCAAAATTATAAGTATCTTCTTTTATTACTGGAATAATTCCTTTCGAATTTTTACCAAGACTCTCTGCTATTAATTGTTCTATCCATAAAGCAAATGTGTATAAAGATTTTGAATATATAATAACTAATTTATCTTTTCCTGATTCAAAAGAATCAAATATAAATTTAGTAAGTTCTAAAACTTGATTTTCAGATTTTGATTTAGCAACAGATTCCAAACAAGACATAGATCCTCTAGAAATATTATCCAAAGAAATACCTGCTATATAGGCAAGGCAAGTTCCAAATGGGCTAAATACAGAATAGCGACCTACTAGAGAGGGGTCAGTATGTATGATGGTACTTAAACCATACTCAATAGACTTCAAGTCTAAAACAGAACCTGATTCTGTTATAGCAATAAAATGCTCTCCAGGGATATTAAAAGAATACTTGTCATTTAATTCACTATAAAAATATTCAAAAAGAGCTATGATCTCTGTGGTATTCCCAGATTTAGACGAAATGACAAATCCAGTTTTAGGCAAGTATATTTTTTTTTGTAATTCTAATAATGAGTGTTCACTGCTAGAATTCGCATAATGAAAAGATGTTGCTGAATTGTGCGAAGATGCCTCCACAAGGCATTGGGCCCCTAAACTACTACCCCCAGTTCCAATTAACACGATATCATCAAACTTAGAAATGAAAGAGGCTAGATTCTGATGATAGAACACCTCATCTTTCATTATGTTTATAGGAGCTTCTAAAAACCCACTGAAATCTCGGAAATCACTTGCTTCGGATAATTCTAATTTTTTAGTAATGATATCTGACAAAACATTAATGATAGATGATTCGTTACTATCAGAATAATTCGCAGTCATGCCTAAACGTTTTTTGAATAAATCGCTAATCTTTTTTTAGATATATTATCTATAAGTTGATCAAAGGCGTCAGCAAATATTTTAACCCCGTCAACCAAAAGGTCATCCATGATTTCATCTAAATTAATTTCTGATCCATCGATTATTTCTAAATGCTTGGCAGCTGACGCTAAATTTCCATCTATGGAATTCTTGACAATACCATGGTCAATAAATGCATTTAACGTAACATCTGGTAATGTGTTAACTGTATCTTCACCTATTAATTCTTCAACATAAAAAACATCTCTAAGAGCTGGATCCTTAACAGCTGTGCTTGCCCATAAAGGTCTTTGGACTCTAGCTCCTTTAGCTAATAAATCGTTAAAATTTTCAGAATAAAAAAAGTCTTTGAAATATTTATATGATGCTA
>CEQN01096672.1_pt1 | contig 16143 bp, 21 predicted proteins | sample 427011 | NCBI WGS metagenome assembly CEQN01 (sample SAMEA2621277, study PRJEB7988) | marine metagenome | biome: marine biome (ENVO:00000447); feature: deep chlorophyll maximum layer (ENVO:xxxxxxxx); material: "saline water (ENVO:00002010), including plankton (ENVO:xxxxxxxx)" | depth 120 m
AGAACCATGGCTCCCCGTTTAGGATTAGGTGGCGGCGTAACCGCTGACCCCGCGAGTGGGTTATTCGGCGCACCCAACCTGTTGCTTGATAACTTCCCCGGCGCACATAGGGCGTATTCGGTTCGCAAGTTATCCAAGGACTATTCGGGCTTCGCCATGAAGGTTCGGAGGACGGACAATGAGGAAGCTGATGTGGCTTTTGATGACAATGGGCGTGTATCAGGTTCATCAATGATTGCTAACCCGTCAGGAGGCGTTTCCGTTACTGACTTGGATACTTTTGTGGGGTCAGGAGGGACTGACCATGCTTTCGTGACATTATGGTATGATCAGTCAGGAGAAGGCTCTAATGCTGATGATGCTGACGTTGATTACCAACCAAAGCTGTATAACGCAGGTTCTTTGATTACCGTAAACTCTAGGGCAGCAGTATTATTCGATGGAACAGATGACCACCTCGGCATTGATGAGTCTGGATTGTCTTTTGGGTCAGTAACTACCTTTGCTGTCTTTAAACACGGAAGCACTTCGGGAACTCGCGTTCCTTGGGGGTTAAGTAACGCAAGCGGAAACTTCTACCTACACCTTATGTATGGTGCTGATATGTATTATTATGATACGGGCAATATTGCAGGACATAGCGTTGATACAGATCAGCATTTTTGGACGTATGAGGGGGCTGTAGGAACAAATAAGCAAACAATATTTATGGATGGTGCTGCCAGCACCGCTTCCGGCGATAGTAATAAGGATACTTCGTTCTCAGATCTTGCCGGTAATGGCATAGGGGGTTATGAGGCAGGAACAGGGGTCTCCTCCTTTAGTTGGCAGGGACACTTCCAAGAGCTTATCGTATATGACTCCGATCAAATATCGAATCGTTCCGATATTGAATCGGACATTGACACGGAGTATGACATTTCGTAATGCCTTATTTAATATTTAACAGTTTTGAAGAAGCTACTGCCCGTTCAGAACAGGCAGGTAAAGACATCGGGCTACCTTTTTACAGTGGGTATGACACACCCACCCGCTATATGTGGGGGAGGGTGAGCGAACACGGGGACAATCCTCGCGGAGCATTATCAATTAATGATCCACAAGGGTTGCTAACAGATGATGAAAAGGATGACTTAGTCGATGAGCTACCTGCCGATTGGAACCATCCACCAAACCCTTTTGAGTAATGAACACCGGAGAAATATTAACCAAAGGAGCCACCGGATTAGCCGGATCATCCCTTGCGGTTCTCTCTCCGTATCAAGAGCAAATGGAATGGACAATACAAATTTTGGGAGGGTTATTAGGCATAGCAGTAGCTGTCGTGTCGCTCTACCATTTACTTAAAAACAAGAAGAAATGAATAAGGAATCATGGCTGGGCGTGTTAAGACATGCCCTCACATTTGGCGGTGGATTTTTGACCCAAGCTGGACTTGCTGACGGAGATCAGGTTACAACTGGCGTGTCAGCCGTTGTAACACTTGTCGGACTCGTTTGGTCGATATTAAACAAGCGTAAGTGAAGTTCTTCCGGCTTTTAACAACCGCCCTGGAGGCATACATTGCGTATGCCAACTGGCGGCAGAGGACCTACGTTTATGACCTGGAAGATACTATTGATGCTTTGGCTGCCGATGGCAGTCCTGCTGCAAAGCTGCGTTTGGAACGACTCGCAAAACGACTTGAACGAGAGCGCACTCTATGACCCACCGACAGTAACCCTTATCGAAGGGTTCAAGTATCCTTTTGTTGAAGGGACCCTGATGGGGCGCGGACAAAAGTTTCATTCCGACTACTCGTATCGTAGGGCTGTAATTATAGGGGGTGGGAAGTGAACCTGCGAATCCTCAACGCTCTAATCATCTTGTTGATTATAATACTGGCGGCGGCTGCTCTTTTCATTGTCCCCTTAACAGCAATCCTGTTTGGAGTTGGTCCGACATGATAGCCCTTTGCGTAGGACACAGCCGCCAGGGCGACAGTGGAGCCGCTTCCATTGACGGAACCACTGAATGGGATTACAACAGTGACTTGGCTGAGAGAATAGCAGCTAAGACTCAACAGGAAATCCGTGTTTACAATGCCTACGGCGGCAAGGGTTATACCAGTGCAATGCGTTGGTTAGCCAAGAAGCTCAAAAAGGACGGTGCTGAGTTTGCCATAGAGCTTCACTTTAATGCCGCCAGCCCATCTGCCACTGGACATGAGTGGCTTTACTGGAACACCAGCACAAACGGGCGTCTTCTGGCCCGCTCTTTACGGGACTCCATGGAGGATGCATTCCCGCAGTTCACCAGCAGAGGTATCAAAGCGCGTGGAAAAGGATCCCGTGGAGCCAGCTTCCTGCGCCTGACCCATTGTCCTGCTGTGATTGCAGAGCCTTTCTTTGGCACTAACCAGGACGATTGGCAACTGGCAAAGGATCACAGGGATGGGTTGGCTACTGCTATTACAGGTGGTATAGTGCTTTATAACGAATTAGCCAGCAAATGGTGATTACCTATGAAATTTCCGAAGACCATCACAATCGCTGGAAAGCGTATTAAGTTGGTCGTTGAGGAATTCAAGGGAGCCGATAGTGACACGTTTGGGGAGTATTTCCACGATGATAAATTAATACAGATCAATGCAAATTTATCAGATGAGGAATTCCTAACAACCCTGCGCCACGAAATGATGGAGGCCAGTTTGTTTATATCTGGTCTTGCCTGGGCAGAGCGTTACGAGCAAGAGGCCATTGTCCGCTGCATGGAAGAAATATTCTTTCCGGCCTGGGAGACAATTCTACAGAGGTTAGCATGAAAAAGTTTCTATTTACCATATTAGCCTTAACAGGTCTTGCGGTAGCAGAACCCCCACCGCTCCCAACTCTTACCACTTTCTTCTACCCAGAGGATGAAATCTTCGGAATGTATTGGTTTTCCGCTGGTTCAGACTACACATACACGCTGGAGGTTAACGAGTTCGATGGATGGGGTTGGTTTGATGTTTTTATCTGGAATGATATCCCACGTGGCACAACCATGTCTGCCTACACAATCGTGTTGCCTAACAACTATGCGGCTGGGCGTGTTCGCGTTGAACGGGCTAATGATGCCCCTGAACCTAGAGGAGTCCTCAAATGGAAAATTTTAAAACCCGTTAAATTTTAATTATGTCTTTTATATCACTATTTAATAAATTGGAAGAAGCCAGGCGTGGGGAATCCCCTATTCAGTATTTTGAGAGAATCAAAGGAAGTGAAGGACCGGCTCGTCTGAAGAAATATCCTGACAAGGGCGGTTACTCCATAGGTTATGGTCACTTTCTTAGGAAGGGCGAGAATTTTGATAAAGGCATCAACATGCAACAGGCTTGGAAGTTGTATGCGGATGATACCAGAGAGAAAATTAATTTCCTTAAAGGTGATCTAGGAAAAGATCTTTGGGGCCGGCTACCTTTCTCTGTTAAACAGGCTCTGGTTGATCTGGACTACCGAGGTGACTATAGAAAACCCAAGCCTGATGCTAGGGGTAAAGAATACAATTGGGTCAAGTTGTTCAAGAAGGGCAAGTTCTTGGAGGCCGCCGAAGAGCTACGGGATCATGACGAGGCTAGAAAATCACGGGGCATTAGAAAACGAATAGACCGAAATGCTAAGGATATTGCTGATTGGGGGATAGCTCTTAAGGAGAAACAAGAAAAACTAGACGCCTCAACGCAAACGGAACCATTTTTTAGAATGCGATCTAAAATGGATCCTGCACTACCTACAGACCCCTTCCAAGGGTTTAGGGAAAGTGTTTTTCGCTCATTTTCTAAAAAATAGAATAAATGAGCCGTCCTTTAAAAAAGAGAAAGCGGTTCAAATATCAGGAAGACCTTGCTGTTTTTACTCCTTCCAGTGAAGACATAGCACTGGCCCATGAGCGATCTTGCGCTATGGGAATCCTTCCTGGTTCTTATATGCGCGGGCTGGGCAATCTAACAGGGTGTCTTGGCGAAATTGCCGTTAATGCTTATCTCCCACGCAGCCGGTATGTGGGGAGTGATATTTTCACCCATGATATTGTATTCAAAAAGCAAAAAGTTGAAGTCAAGTCCAAGACTTGCAGTGGGCGACCCAAACCACAGTTTAATGCTTTTGTGAACTGTAAACAGGACAAAGTCCATGAAAACGATGTCTTCTTCTTCACCCGTGTAAGGAGGGACCTTGCACGGGTCTACCTTGTCGGGTGGCTCCCAACCCCCACTCTAATTGATGAGGCCACTTACCGGAAAGTTGGCGACGTAGACAATGAGGGTTTCGTGTTTAAATCCAATGGATATCAAATACCCATTGGGGAATTAAACCCCCCACTGAGCTTTAAGAAGGGGTCGTTATAAAGAGTGGAGGACATAAACCCCCACCTATGCAGGAAATGTCTGTGTGGAAGATACGTTCGTTGAAGTAGTCTTCGGCACTTTTTGCTGACATCGTCTTTGCTAATTCATAAAGACACATCTCTGTGCTGTAAATGGCCCTTGGGACTTCTGTGTCAATTCCTAAGAAGGCGTTGTCACATACTTCTTCAGCTAAAACTATATCTTCAACTTCTCCTGGTATGACTTCTTCAAGAAAGTCTAGAATTTCTTCTCTTGTCATTTTACAAAAACTTGTTGTGGTGTTTCGACATCACGGTCTATATCAAATTTGGAATCTAGATCAATTTCCCAAATTTTACCACCACCAGAACCAATGGATTTTACGGGGCGTGCTTCCTTACTGTTGCGACTAGCTTCCTCTAGGACTAAAAACCCCCGCCGCACAAACTCTAGATTACTGGAAACCCCGATGCTCCTGCCCCCGTTGAATTCGTGAACACTCCCTTGGAACTCCGTTAAAGTCCCACGCCAGACGGGGACATTGTAATATTCCCGCGCCCTCTTAACAAAGAACTCCACTAATTCTGCTACGGTGGACCTGCTAGAGTTATCGTAGGCCGCTGAAGCTATTGACTTATCAATGTAACTAACCACCCCAAAGCGAGAGGCTCCCTTTACTTCAGCCGGAGCTTCCCAGTCCAGTAAGAACCTAGCAAAATGAGGTAGTTCCTTTTCTATAACTTCCTCAACCACTGTGTTTGAGGGGAATTTACTGGTGGCTTTATTGCTCACACGCAGAGCCATTAATTTATCCCTGTTGCTTGAGTCCAGTGAAGGTATGACCGACAAACTATTAGCATCCATGTTGAGGGAGAAAATTACTCGGCCAGTCCAGGGAACTGAGACGGCGTCCACATACTTCGCGTGATATTCAATTCTAGGATTAGCTACTGATTTCTTGACTAGTTCTGTCGCCCTGCGTTGGTCTTGGAAACTGGCTGCTGATGTTGTATCATCGATCACCCATGCGGCCACCCTTGCTAAATCCTTGTTGAATTTTGTCTGCCCAGATAGGTAATCAGAAGCATCTGCAAAGCCTCCCACAAGAGCAGAAATTACTCTATTTGATAAGAGAGATTTCCCCTTATTAGTTGGGCCTACCAAAAGTAGTGCCTGTCCTTGCGCTTTCTCGCGTTCGAGAACTGCTGTATAAAAGCGTTTAAGCCATGCATAGAAGTATAGGACTGTGTCGTGTTCCTTACTGTTGGCAAATAGCTGATTTAGCCACTTGTGAAGAAAGGGCCAGTGTGCCGGATCCCCATCCTCCGCAGGTAGCACGGGTTCTATGTTCGCATTGTTAAGGATGCGGTGTGAGTTGTAGGTGACGACTCGATCCTTGCTGAATATAACAGGAGCAATCTCATCAATTCTATTCTCATTAGCAATTGTAAGTAGAGCCATTTCCACCTCAGAAAGAGACTGTCCCCTTCGTGGGCGAGGGGAGAAGCCGGCCCGTCGCAACTCCAACACAAGCTGATCCTTTGGTATCATCTGGGCCGTCCCATACAAGAGCTTGAAATGAGACTTGCCATTAAACCAATAGTTATCAAGGAGATCCCCCATCTTTTGGGTTTCAAATTCTTCAATGAACTTTGCGCCAAATATCTCCTTCCAGGTGACAAACCCCTTTCCAGCGCGGTCACTGTAGCAAACAATACCTTCTTCGGAGACTTGGCAGCCCTCCCGCTCAACCCCATCATCGATCCAAAAAAGTGGCCCCCGTGCTCCAACAACGAAGTCCCCTTCCCACCTGTTGGGGAATCTTTCCCTAACCTCTTTCTCAATGACATCAATAGGAACCGAAGTCTCTGTTGATTGCGGAGGCTTATCGCTTGCCGCCTTTAACAAGGAAGTTCTATATACAGACTTGGGCAGGGGTTCTCCTGTCTTTACCCAGTCTTGCCCAATCTCAAAATACTGACCAGCTTTAAAGGATGAACTATCAAATCCCGCAAAAATCCGTTCAACTCCTATGTGATTAGAGATCCTCTTTATAAAGGCATCATACATGTCTGCCGAGATGGGCATCCTGTTCTCAAATTCCCAAACCAAACGGATATAGCCGGATTGAGTTTTTGTGCGCCAAGTGGGGGCAAACTCCTTGCACTGTGCTTGGATGAGTTTATCCACGGCCTCCCAATCAACGGGAGCATCGTAGTCTGCGACTACCCCATGGACCGCATTTACGGGGTTTTCAGAGGAAACACGCAAGGAGGGATTATCCCCCTCACACATGTTAAAAAACACATGCTCTGTCTCGGCATCAGCACACCACTCTCTGTAAAGAGCCTTTGATTTGAATTCCGGTTTTTCCTTTTCAATTTTTGAAAGGTCATCTGCTTTTGTCGTTTTCTTCTCTCTGAGGTTCTTAATATACCGGTATTTCATTTCTCGTATCTACTTAGGATTTTGCCTTCCGCAGCCAACGGGATATCGGGTATCCAATCAGGTGCTCTGGACATGCTTTCAATTACATCTTCTAAAGTTTTTTCTGAATTGTCCTCATCTACTTCGATTATAAATTCGTCGTGTACATGGAAGATAATCTCCATACCAGCTTCCTCAATACGAAGCATCATATCGGCAAAGATTTCTCGGGCTAAGGCTTGTGAGAAGTTCTCAGCCAGGAGACCTCCCCACAACCGCATAGGTATTTTCTTAGACCCCTTGGTGAGCATAGCGACATAGTTACGCCTACCTTGTTGAAGAGTGGTAGTTACTTTTCCGTAATCTAAGCTCCGCCCCGAAGGCAACTCTAATTTAAAGTCTTTTCCGGTTGCGTATGCCACATGCATCTTTCGCTGCAACACATTCCACAATTTAACTACTTTGCTCATGCGCTGCCTATAAAGGGATACAGCAACGTGGGCCTCTGCGGGAGTCATTCCAGATATAATGGCAAATTTATTAGAGGAGGCCCCATAGCCACACCCCAGCACCATTTGTTTGACCATATGGCGTAGTTTTGAGTCAACGTCTTTCAAGGACCCCTTCTCCTTACTCCACTTACCAAACCGGATAGCAAACTCTTCATAGATATCCTCGCTATCGCTGATCTCTTTGAGAATCTCCTCGTCCCCAGCAAGCCAGCACAGGGTACGCACTTCAATTTGTGATAGGTCGGCAACAATCAGCTTCTTCCCCTCCTTTGGAGATATCAAGTGTCTTAGGTTTACCCCAAAGAGGTCTCCTCGTGGCAGGTTTTGGAGATTCAAGTTAGCACCCGAGCCGGACCATCTGCCCGTGTGCGCCCCCATGTACATCAAGGAGCCATAGTAGCGGTCATCCGACATCGTGGCGTAGTCAAAGGACTCAAGTTTCTTTTTAAGCGCATTTATGCGCCTGTAATCCCTAACGGCTTCAATCCAAGGATGATCCTTGCCGTGTATGTCAATCCATTCGTTTGCCTCGTCACTGGAAAGAGCCAAGCTGGCGGGGGGTTCAATTTCCAGCTTACGGCATTCAGCATTGAACGCTTTCCTGGACAAGATAGGGAACTCCCCCGTCCAAGGAATGATTTTCTCTGCTTCAAATAAGCGTTGTGAAATATCTTCCTGTTGCTTTTTAAGAAGCTTTATGTCAATAGGGATCCCCCGTTGGACTCCTGTGCGATTCACCCTGCTTATGTCTTGTTCCTGCTTAGGCCACTGGTCCTTCAAGTGTTGCCACAACTTGAGGCACAGTTCAGAGTCCTTAAGCGCATATTCACTGACCTCCTCTTTAAATTCTTTAGTCATATCGCCCCATATCTTCCCCTTCATGTTGTCCCGTGTGGATTTGTCCACCTCTTCCTCAAACAGGGTGATTGTGGCTCCTTTCAAGGAGCGCGGGAGACCACAGTAGGCTGCCATGTCCGCAGTGCACAGCCACTCCCCACACTCCACTTTGGGCCACCACTTCTTGGCCACCCCAAATAAATATAGGGTCTCATCAAATGAGGCGTTGTGGGATAGGACTCGTTGCCCTTTTAAGATGCCCCAGTCAAAATCTTTTGGGTGTCCTACCCATTTTAATCCGTCATCTCCGACCACGCTCATTAGATAAGCGTCAAAGTCGGGGTGTGAAAAGTAGCCAAGTGGGCCAAGGGTCTTTATGGAGCAAGCCTTATCGTAGTAAGACTCATAATCTAGGGCGTAAGTGTTCATAGAGCGGGTTGCTCCAGCGACCCCCAGGCAGAAAGCATAAGACCTGAGAGTCGCCAGAGCGGTTGGCGCACGCCGCGTCGTTAAGAGCTAGGCTTGGCTTCAGCTTTGGCCTTTTTGACCTTAGCCTTAGACTTGGAATTATAAGATAACTCCAAATCAAGTTGCACTTTCAGTGCCTTTATAAGGAATCCAAACTCCTCATACTGGTCCATTAAGAGCTTTGACTTTTCAGCATACTCTTCTCGCAGCTTATCAAGCTCATCGATGTGATTCGCAAGGACTTGTACCGTTGTTTTAGAAGGCATTGTTCTAAGCGGTAAAGTTTTTGATGAATTCTACAACAGCTTCGGGTGCTTCACCTTTCGCAATGGTCAAGCAAGCGTTATACCATTCAGTTTTACCACGACTTGCAAACTCGGTCTTGAAGGTCCAAGTCTTCTTCGTCAATGGCTCCTTGGGATTGAACTTGGCGAAGGTACACAGTCGCTTATAGGTGTTCCTATAAGAAACATTCTGCACATCCAGCTTACCCATGGCATACATGGTGTCCCCGATAGGGAACTGGAAGGCGTCTTCGTCGCCCCCCTCATGTTGTGGAATCAGAATTGTGATGTCTGCAAATTCGCGGACCTCATATTCTGATTCGCTGACCAGTTTTGCTCTCTCCTCTTCAGTCCGAGCAATTTGTCCCCTGATATCCAGTTCATAGGGTATCTTCTCGCGCCAAGCTTTTACAGCACTGATGACAATTACTTCAGCAGTATCTGCTTCTTTGATGACGACGTGTGACTTATCAATCACTAAATCTCCAAACTCACCTGCATCATACTCTGACGACTTTTGGCGGATGTTGAACCTGGGGATATCAATGTCGCTTGCAGCAATCTCCCACTTAGGGCTTTCTGCTAGTTCTGTCTTCTCTACTTCTACTATTTCCTCTTTTTTCTCTGTTGTCTTTGGCATTTTCTTATTCTGTTTGGTGTTTAGGACAGCGTGTATCGCGTGTCCGATGTGTTTATTATGTCCTCTGCTTCCACAGCGTCCATAAAGTCTTGAGCCACTTGGCCCTTCTCCCCATCAGGGGCTGCCTTACCTACAGCCTCTGCAATTTTTTTCAAGGGAAAGTTAGCTAATTCTAGAATTTCTTCTGAAGGCACGTCATATTCTGCTACAATTTCCATCAGCTTAGGGTTGTTATTACACTTCCTAGTGGCTCCCATTGACCTTAATCTGAGTGATGGGAACTCCGTCCCTTCAAGTGCTTTAGATATTGTCTTGGCCTTGATGCGTGTTGCCCAGTTGGTTACAATCTTAGCCACAGCCCACAACTGTTCCAGAGTCTCAGGGTCTTCGGGGTCTTCAATGTCTTCGGGTAAATCCACATTAGAGACCCGCTTGGCTACTCCCAAGGCAACGGCTCCCAGCGCGGGGCATTTTTCCTCATAAGCACAAAAGCGGCAATTAACATTAGGGGTTAAGTCATCCAGGTCGGGTGACCCCTTTTCCCATTGGGGCCTTACTTCCTCACCTGCTTTAATTACCTCAGTTAGCTCTTTAATTAGTTCAGGTAGTTCTTCCCGCTTGAACTCCCCATGCAGGACCTCATCCCTAACTGGGATGTAGAACACAAAGACAATGGTTTCTAAGTCGGGGAACCTTTGGAAGGCCCCAACTGTGTAGGCTTTAGCTTGCCAGTTCTTCCTTGGCTCATCAATAACACTAATGCCCGTCTTGTAGTCCCCCATGACCGCCCTGTCTCCATAGACAGTTAAACGGTCACAAGTCCCCCAAGTGTTCGTGCCATCCAGTTCAACATCTACCAACACCTCGTTGTATTCGGTGCGGTCTGCGTCCCCGATGACAGTCTGTAGGAAGTCATCCTCATCTTTAACTATCTGCTCGTAAATCTCGACCTCCTCCTCGTCATGGAGCGCGGAAGGGTCACGAACTTCCAAAGCCTCATGTATCCTGGTTCCCTTCTCGGCGGCAGCACTCGTCCCAGAACGCCCGTTGTAACCTGAACACGCAGCTACATACTTGAGGCTAGAGGGTGAGAACTCCGCGTGGTCTCTGCTGGTGTGATCTGGTTGGTTACTCATTTGGAATAAGTTGGTATTTAAAAAGACCGTTTGAGACATGTTTGCGGTTTACGGTATGATTACCAAATCTTTTCTTTCGTAGGTGTCTAAGCTGTGCGCTTATAGAAGCCTCTGGGTCTGGCTGGCCGTGTGCAGTGTGTGATGAGGTAGCTGTGCTAATTTCATTAAGTGTCCTCCACTTTTGGTCCTTCATTATTTTGAACACACGACCTATTTGATTCTTCAGACGGGTGTAGTCTCTATTCGGTTTATACTCCGGCCCGTTGAAATATTCCGGTTCGCTGAGTGTAGTATTGTTCATTGTTTTATTTGTTCTTGGTGAGAGTAATGCACCGTTAGTGCAGTCTGATTTATCCATGGAGTGCTACTAGGTTTTTAAGTTTTCTGTTGATGGTATCCATGACTTTTTCCTCAATGGAATCAACGGCGACCAGCACCTTCTGAATTGCGTCTGACTTGGCTCCATTGCGGTGTATCCGGCCTAAAGTTTGAAGGTGGTTCTTGGCTGAGAAGGAGGGGCTTATTAAGCTAACACGGGGTCTGTTCCCGTGAACGTCGTGTAAGGAAACCCCTGTCCCTCCTGCTGCAATATTTGCCACTACAAGGTGGGTCCGATCCGCCTGGAAATCGTCGATGACTTTTTGGCGTTCTGCACCTGTTTGGTTCCCATCAATCTTCCCGCAGTCCAGTTGTTCACACAATGCATTTACGGAGTCTGTAAAGTTCACAAATAAAACAACAGAGTTGCCCTGGCTAACAAGGTCCTGTGCGATGTCCGCGAGGTCAGGAACCTTGAATGATTCTGCCAGTTGTCGGGCGCGTAGGATGTCTACAATAACAAAGCCACTATCTGTAATGGACTTACTATCCATGATGAAGGCTTCAACAATTGCGGGGGTTAGACCCAAGTCATCGTAGGCTTTAATTATTTTACTGGTGTTGCTGAACTGGGTGGGTTCTATGAAAACCCTGTTCGCCCGAAAGCTATCTGGAAAATCTTCCACAGTTAACTTGTGTCCTGTCTTCCCATAAATAGCTTCCCTAATGTCTTTTAATTTAGACCGACCCATGAGCCGCCATTGATTCCACTGGTCTTGTCTACACCCATTGGCTTGCATCCAGCTAAACCAACTTGGTCTGCCGTCTGCTCTTTTATTAAGACCATGAAGCCCAAGCATAAAGCCGATGGCTCTCATCTCTGTTGGGTCTTCGCACGCAGTGGCAGACATTCCATGCACCCGAAACCCCTGCTCTACCAGAGAGATCACCAGTTGGGCAGACTGTGTGTAATGCCCTTTGCATTTATGAATCTCATCAACTAGCACAAGGGTGCTCTTGGGCAGATGCCAGCGCATCATTTTCTTGCCCTTCTTGCTCATGTGCTTAGTGCGCCCCGTCCTGAGTTTCTCATAGTTGAGGACAAAGAGGGGTTTAAGACCTGTCTCTTCTAACTCCCGCTCCCAAGAAGGGATCACAGATTTGGGGCAGATAACTGCTACAGGTTTACCTAGTTGTTTTGCCAAATGGGCTGCCACAACAGTTTTGCCAGTCCCTACAGAACTGGTATCAATAGTGTTTCGCCGCGCCTTTAGGGCGTCAAGGAAGAACGAAACAGCTTCCGCTTGTTTTGGATATAGTGCTTTCATGAACGAGCGGGACTATAAGGCACGGTCAAGTTCTTGTCTAGCCGTTTCTTCTCAATAGGGGGTGTATGGGATTAGGGGGTGTATGGGATTAGGGGGTGTATGGGATTAGGGGAAAAACTAAATGGAAAAAACTTCAAAAATTCCCAACTGTTTTTTTGAACATGTATCTTGCGATCAAGAAGGCGTCCACCATTCCGTCATGTGGTTTGGAGGCCCTTTTGCTCTTTAACCAGCATTCGTCAGGGGCAATTTCATTGGCCACGGCTAAGGCTACCTCCTTTGTCTTCCCCTTGGGAGTGCGCCCCAGCATAACTTTTTGCCATTTGTGAACACTGACACAATTAACCTTCCACTGCCTACTTTCAGCCAATCCTAACAGCTTACCAAAGGATAGGGCCATGGAGCGTACAGCCTGGGATGACCTTGCGTGGTGCAGCGGCTCTTCAATTGCCAACTCGAATTCAGACTCTAGATCCATAACCCACTCATAGACCTTGCGCGTGTCCACCTCACGTTTCTTGAGGCGGTGTAAGGTAGGCATGACCGTTTTTGCAATAACCGTCCCCGTGTGTTTTGAGATCGCTACCAACCCACCAGTCAGACCATTATCAATACCAATTATCACAATCCTTTAAGAGCGTTCCTTTTTATAAGGAGACCCTCCCCATCAGCGGGTAGCCAGCACCCAATGTTCTTGCCTAGAAGTTGTAAGAAAGTTACTTCTCGGGCAGTTCTGGGCTTTACTAGGTAAAAGTCCCCCTCTAGTAGATTAACTTTGAATTTAAAGTCTAGTGGAGGCAACTCTTGTCTAACCAAAACCTTGGGGTCTACTACAAGAATTTTGTCAGGAAACATCTGTGTTTGTTTCATCATCTAAAAACACAGGTGTTGCGTCCCCGAAATTTGTCTGAAGGTATTCATACTCATATCGTTCATGGGACTGTTGAGGGGTTAGTTGGAATTTTTCTCGGAGGATCTTTAAAACCATCCTCTTGGAGTAACAAGCAACAGGGGGCTTACCGTAGGTTTCAACGGTTCCTATAAAGGCATCTTCTAGGCCAGAGTAAAGCATCAAGCAATTTTCTGGCTCTTCGTGTGTATCCGGTTCTTCGGACATCAGTCATCCAAGGGTTCCGCCTCAATGATTTTCTTTGGAGAGGTCTTGATGGAGCCTCCACCTTTATCCGCTTTGGTGTTATTTAATATGGAAATATCAATCTGAACTTTGCCCGAGCCTCCCCCATTCTTAGCATTAAGCCCCAGGTTCCTGCGTATCAATTGATCGAGTTCAGATAGCTCTTTGACGGTGCGTGGACCCCGTAAGTTCTTGACGCTGTCCCTTAAAAGCTTGATGCTGGTAGCCGCCACATATGTTTGGTATTTATCCGCAGGGGACGCTTGGGAATCAGCTACCTCCATTATTGATTGGTCTTCTGCAAGGCGTGCATCATGACTTGCTATTTGTCTTTCTTCCCTGGTGGAGTTTTGGAGTTCCTCATCTAAAGCTGTCTGCAAGGGGTCAGGGTCATCAGGTCGCGGGTTTGGGACATGACCATTCTTTTTGGGTTCGACGCCACACTCTCGCAACCATCTACGCAGTGTTGAAGTGTGGATGTCGAGTTCCTTACTGATGCTTACGAGTTTATAATCTTGGTTATAAAGCTCCAATGCCCTTTCGAGTAGCTCTTGTTTTTTAGTAATTTTAGCCAAAGCACCTAATATATACTATTTTTATAGACATAATTCAAGTCCGATGAGTAAACGACTACATATCTACGAACCGCGAATAGAGGCAGGATCTCATAAGATGGATGTTGGGGGTTTGTTTATACCCGCAACGAACACATTAACTGCATTGCTATATGGCTTCGCTCACCACGATGTTCCCAAGGCGCGGGAGTATTATTTCTGGAGACTTTGTGATGAACTGTTCAACCACGATGACTTGCCGGAGCCATTAATGGTAAAACACCCATGGGCCGAGGAGATGATCAGAGCGGTTATCCGCAATAAGTATGTGTCAATTGGTGGCGCAGCTTCTTCAGGTAAAAGTCACACCATGGCCGCTTGGGGGATACTTAACTGGTTGGCTGCTCCCAGGGACACACTTGTGTTGCTAACTTCAACAACTCTGCGCGAGGCGCGTAAGAGGATATGGGGATCCGTCATATCAATGCTTTCCGTTATTGAGGGAGCACCTATAAAGATTAGGGACTCAATCGGGAATGCTGCTTATATAAATGAACAAGGCAACTTGATTGAGAGGGCTGGCTTATCCCTAATCGCAGCAGAAAAGTCAAAGACCCGTGAAGCTGTTGGTAAGTTCATAGGAATAAAGCAGAAGCGGGTAATTCTCATATGCGATGAGTTGTCCGAATTAAGTGAGGCGATTCTACAGGCTGGTCTATCTAACCTGTCCAAAAACCCCTCCTTCTCCTTGTGTGGGATGAGCAACCCGAACTCCCGTTTCGACGCTTTCGGTATTTGGAGTGAGCCAAAGGATGGCTGGGAGTCAGTTGACCCCAACATTGATGATTCTTGGAAAACTAAGTGGGGCGGAAAATATGTTCGTTTTGATGCCGAGCGTAGTCCAAACGTAGTTGCAGGTGAGACTATTTACCCATGGCTGCCAACGACTGAGAAGCTGGCAGAGGACAAGGCTTTGTTAGGTCCAGAGTCACGGGGCTACATGAGAATGGTGCGTGCTGTTTTCTTCGACTCTGATGAGACTGAAGGTATTTATGGTGAAGCGGAATTGGCTCAATCAGGTGCAATGCGTGAAGTTAGCTGGGCAGGCACACCCACCCCTATTGCAGGTCTTGACCCCGCTTTTACTAATGGTGGTGATCGCACTATTTTGTATACTGGAAAGGTAGGATATGATCAGACGGGGCAGTATTGCGTTGGTCTTGAAGAGGCTATCCATCTTAACGATGACGCAACCAACAAGGCCGTGCCGCGCACTTACCAGATCGTGCGCCAGGTGAGGGAGGAGTGTAAGAAGAGGAAAATAAGCCCAGAAAACGTAGCAGTGGACGCAACAGGAGCGGGTGCTCCTTTTTGCGATGTCCTTGCGGGCGAGTGGAGTGATCAAATTCTTCGTGTTTCATTTGGCGGTAAGGCTTCGGATAAGCGTGTTTCTGCTAACAGTAAAATGATCGGACAGGAGCTATACGTCAACAGGGTTAGTGAGCTATGGTTTGTGGGCAAGGAATTAGTTCGCACCAAACAGCTTTTTGGGATTAGTACAGACTTAGCACAAGAGATTACGGGGCGTAATTATGACATGGTGAAGGGTGGCACATTACGCATGAAGATTGAGTCCAAGCCTGATTTCAAGGCGCGATTTGGCCGTTCTCCTGACTTGGCTGATGCGGCCTTTCTTTGCCTCGACCTAGCGCGGCAACGCCACGGGCTTGTCGCTGTTGATCCGCCGGAAGACGGGGAGGGTAAAATGCCTCACCAGCGCAGGAGCATAAAAAAACTTGCTTCGGTTCTCCAAACCGAAGAGCTTTCTGGTATCTGAAAAGTCTTGTAAATGGGCGGATGCAATTAATCGCAAACACATGATTAATTGCATCCGTTAAATAAAAGAACTTTTTAGGGTCAACTTGACCTGTTGCTTCTTGGGATAAAAAGCTTAAATTTAAGCTCCTTTACTTTGTAAATACATCAGAATTATGGCTAGGACACAACAAGAACGCTTTCTTAAAAAGCAAAGGCAAGAAAGAGAAGCTCAAAAAAAAGCTCAAAAAAAGCCACTAAAACAGGAAGCGCCTGTGGTTAAACCTGTTGCAGAGTCTCGTAAACCAACTACCCCAGTGGCGCAGCTATCACCTCCTCCTCCT
>CEQN01059929.1_pt1 | contig 16123 bp, 18 predicted proteins | sample 427011 | NCBI WGS metagenome assembly CEQN01 (sample SAMEA2621277, study PRJEB7988) | marine metagenome | biome: marine biome (ENVO:00000447); feature: deep chlorophyll maximum layer (ENVO:xxxxxxxx); material: "saline water (ENVO:00002010), including plankton (ENVO:xxxxxxxx)" | depth 120 m
TAATTTTTCTGATGATGAGATTACTTCAATTAATAGTGCAAAAAGTCTCTTAGAAATTACAAAATCAAAATTATGAACACCATCAATAAATTTCTCATTGATTCATCGAAAGCTAATCCTGAAAAATTAGCATTAATCGATGAAAATTCAGAATTTACTTTTTCAGAATTAGAAGAGAGAGTAATGAAATTTTCCTCATTTCTAAATCAATTTGAGGAGAAATCTGTAATTAGTCTATTATTTGATAATACAAGTGAATTTGTTATATCTTATCTAGGCATCATTAATTCGGGTTGTGTTGCACATCTAATTCCAACTGGAATTTCACAACATAATTTACAAAATCAAGTATCATCAGCCGAACCAAAACTTGCTTTGACTTCAAACTCATATTTTGAGAGAATTGAGAATATAGAATTAGAAAATTTAGAGAAACTAAGATTCTCGGATGTTAAAGAAATATCTTCAAAGGATAGAATACCATCATCTACAGATTATGCTTATTTAATTTACACATCAGGAACAACTTCTACCCCAAAAGGTGTTCCCATTACTCATTCCAGTTGTGACTTTAGTACAAAAAATATTGCTAAGACTTTACATTACTCAAAAAATGATATTGATCTCTTACCTCTACAAATGTCTCATTCTTTTGGATTAGGATGTTTACATACTTCATTATATGTTGGTAGCACATTAATCTTACAAAAAAATCCTAAGCCAGAGGATATACTAGAATCAATAAAGAAATACAATGCCACAACACTGGCTGCAATTCCTTCCACATTATCAAATATCACGTCTAATAATAACAATGATTCACTAAATCAATTATCTAACCTAAGATTAATTATAACAAATAGTACTTTTTTTCCACCAGAAACTATAAGAAAATTGAAAAGTATTTTGAGAGAGGGAATTGTTGCAACATATTATGGACTAACTGAAGCATCTCGTTCAACATTCATGATCTTTGATGATGAAAAGAAAATTGAATCAGTTGGAAGACCTTCAGATGGTGTTAAAATAAAAATTAAAGATGAAAACAATGAAGGTACCGGAGAGATTTGGATACACGGACCAAATGTCATAGATAACTACTGGAGAAATGGATATTCAGAAAATAAATCTGAGGGTTGGTTAAAAACTGGAGATCTTGGTAGATTTGATGAAAATGGTTTTCTCTATATTTTAGGTAGAGTTGATGATCTAATCAATATTTCCGGAGAAAAAGTATATCCACAAGAAATCGAAAGAATAGTGAAAGTTTTATCTGGAATTGAAGAAGTTATTGCGATTCCAATGAAACACAGATCATTTGGCGAAGTTGTAAAATTATTTGTTAAAAAAACCGCAGACTCCGAAATTACATCTACGGATATTCTTACTCATTGTATAAAGAATATGGAACGATTCAAAGTTCCTGCAAAGATTGAATTTGTTGAAGATTTTCCACGTACCGACTATGGAAAAATTAAGCGATTCATGTTAAAGGAATAACTTGTGTGAATTCATCATGAAATATGATAATGTGTCATCCATAAATGAGAAAGAAGTGATGGATTTTTATGGATTGAAAGGAAGTTTTGGAAAACTTAGTTTACGTTTAAAAATTCTTAGATCATGGCTTCTTCACAAAAGTGCGTTCTCATCAATTAATTCTTCATGGATTGTTAATTTGCAACGTTCAAGAGGAGTAAAAATTGGGAAAGATTGTCATTTTTCTCCCTATGTTTTGATTGATTTGATTTATCCAAACATGGTAAATATTGGAAATAATGTCACCATAGGTTCAAACACCATGATTTTTGCACATTACAATCCAACTGCAAATAAACTACTAAAAGAAAATGGATATCCTAGAGATGTAAAACAAGTTACAATAGAAGATGGTGCCGTTATTGGTCCTGGTAGTATCATAACAATGGGAACAACAATTGGAAAGAATTCCATTGTTGGTGCAGGAAGTGTTGTTAGCAATACAATTCCAGAATTTTCAGTTGTTCTTGGAAATCCAGCACGGGTAATTAAAAAAATCAATTTGTAAAATGAATCTAATAGGCATAGACTTTGAAGATTGGTACCATCCAGAATTAGTTAAGAAATTTGTTAAAGATAAAAAACATGAGCCAATCATGTTTAAAGGATTAGATAAAATTATCGAATTACTACGAAAAAATGATACACAGGCAACATTTTTTGTTGTTGGAGAATTAATTAAAAAAAATCCAGAGATCTTAGATAAGATATTGGAAAATGATCATGAAGTAGGTTTTCACACAATGTATCATGATAGGATTGATTCAATAGAATACAAAGAAAAATTCAATGATGAAATCAAACAATTTGCAGAATTAACTAACAAAAGATCAAAAGGATTTAGAGCACCAACTTTTTCACTAAATTCAGATAGTTCATGGATAATTGAAAAATTAGTGGAAAATGATTATCTGTATGACAGCAGTGTTGTTCCTGCAAAACTTGATTTGTATGGAATTCCTGATGCAGAACATAAACCGTACAGAATTTCGGCTAAATCTCTTGAAAATAACTCTGAAGATAGCAAATTGTTAGAGTTTCCATTATTGGTGACAAAATTTTTAGGGAAAAAAATTCCTGCAGGAGGCGGATTTTTTCTTAGGACTTTGCCTGACAGAATAATAAAAAATGCAATAAAAAATTATGAAAAACAGGGAATTCCATCAACATTCTATATACATTCATGGGAATTAACGCCAGAGTTTATGCCAAAAATCAAATTGCCTCAAAAAGAAAATTTTGTAACATATCATAATATCAACAAGTCGTATGAAAAGATGAATAATCTTCTAAAAGAATTTGAATTTACAACATTTTCAAATTATATCTCAAAGTATATCTAAAAATTTTGTTTTAGAATTAATTATGAGAGGAAGATGACCAACCTTCTTCATCAGTGAATCCCTCTAATGTAATCTGAAAGCCCTTTCTAGTTACATCCTTGGTAATGTATCTAACACCGTGTGCAGCATTCGGACCATCAAGAAATAATGCAATTGAATTATCAAGGTTATATGGTTCAAATATTATAGAAGATTCATCTTCTTCAGTAGCCATGTAAGTCCCACCAGGATCACCTTTCTCCCAGCCTTTGGAGAAATATAACATAATCACTAATGTGCTAGGTCCAATATTATGAATATGTGGTAATTGAAATCCACCTTTCTTGTAACTCATAAAAAAGAAGTGTTTACATTTTGTTACAGGTACACCAGAGAAATCTCTGAAATATTTTACAAATTCTTCGCTTTCAGCATATCTTTTTAGTTTATTCCAATATTCACTTAGACTAGGATCATCACCAATTTTGTTTATTTCGTTTGGAGGGTTGTCGCTCCAAGTTCTAAAGTTTTGGGCTTTTTCCATATCAGACCATTTACCCCAACGTTCATCAATTTCAGGATATGTTTCATAGAGTTTGTCATAAAAATTCTTTTCGAAAAAATTTTCAATGAAAGCAAAATTGAATGGTTTTTGGGATTTAAAATTAGAGGATTTTTCCAATAAATTGTTCCAATTAACAATGTTAGAAAAATTTTCAGATGTCAATTTCTTTTTGGATCTCCGTATTTATTCTATATAATATTGATGTAAACATTTTCTTATACATACTCTTCACAATTGGTGTTAAAAAGATAAATTTTAATTTTAATTTAAGATTTATTTTTATCAAGACAAGGGTTTGTTCATTTTTTGATTCTAGGCATATATTGATTGCAGTTCCTTTTGCAGGACCCTCAAGTATTTTGGTTTCTATTTCATTATGTTTTAATGTATGAAGACTTTTTTGTATAAATTCAGTTTTTAAAACTGATTTTGAAACTATAGTTTCTTCAGTAATTAATTGGTTTTTCTCAATTGGCTGCCCTTCATAATCCTGTAATTGTAGAAGTTTCACACTTTGTAATTGTAGAGGAAGATAATTTGAAAAATTTTCAAAATCAGTAATTTTTTCATATATTTTTTCCGAAGAACTTGGGATAAGAAGCGAAAAATCCAGAGTCACAGATGGACAACATAAAGTCGGTTAATAAATTAGGTGAGTCTTAGGATTGTTAAAACTGCTATTTTTGACAAATTAGGTAATTCTAAAATTAGTAAATGGTTTAGTTAGTAGATTTTATACGTGAATATTATAACCGAAGACGGTAAGTGAAAATATTTGGAATTAACAATTGGGATACCTGCATATAATGAGGAAAAAAATATAGGAGCTATTATCATTCAATTAAAAAAAATAGCATCAAAAATTATTGTTTGTGATGATGGTTCTACAGATTCAACAAATTCAATAGCTAAAGAACTAGGAGCAATTGTTATCAGTCATTCAAAAAATCAAGGTTATGGAGCAACGATCCGAAGTATATTCTTGAAGGCAAAAGAGATTGATGCAGATATTTTAGTGACTATAGACGCAGATGGACAGCATGACGTAGCAGATGTTGAGAAGATTATAAAACCAATTATCAACAATGAATGTGATATCGTGATTGGTTCTAGATTTTTAGAAAAATCACAAGATATTCCAACTTATAGAAAATTTGGAATAAACATCATTACAAAAGTTACAAACGCATCAATGAAAGATAATCTAACAGATTCACAGAGTGGATTTAGAGCATATAATAAAAAAGTGATAGAAGAAATTTCACCATCGGAAACAGGTATGGGAGTTTCTACAGAAATTCTAATCAAAGCAAGTAACAAGAATCTTAGGATTGGAGAAGTACCTATCACAGTAAATTATGAAGGAGATACATCAACACATAATCCAGTCTCCCATGGGACATCAGTATTATTTAGTACTCTAAAATTTACATCAATTGAACATCCTCTAAAATTTTATGGAATTCCTGCAATAATTTTTTTAATTATTGGAATATCCTTTATCGCATGGTCAATTCAAATTTATTCGGAAGAAGGAAGCTTAATCACAAATATTACATTAATTGGTGCAACCACAGTAATTGTTGGTTTAATTTTGAGTATAGCTGCAATAATTCTCTATTCGATTGTTAGTGTGGTCAGAGAAAATAGCTCATACAATAAAAGATAGCTTAACAAAAAGAAGAAAATTAAATGAATAAAATTACTGAAAAAATAAAAAAGATTGTAGAGTCTAACAGAAATCTTACCAATGTAGCATCTGGAGATTTTATCTCAAATGTAGTTGGAGCATTATTTTGGTTATACATTGCAGTTCTATTAACACCTGAAGAATACGGAGAAGTGAGTTTTCTGGTCAGTGTAGCCGCATTTGCCTCAACATTATCAATGGTTGGCGCATACAATTCAATTGTAGTTTTAACATCAAAGAACGTCAAAATTCAGGCTACAATTAATTTTATTTCTTCATGTGTGGGAATAGTATCTGGAATAATTGTATTTTCTATAGTAGATAAAATTGAGGTAGGATTACTAATTTTTGCATATATCTTTACAAATTTAGTAATACCTGAGTTTATTGGAAAGAAAGATTATTCTGGATATTTTAGATTTTCAATAATTGCAAAGGTGTTATCCGTTGTATCAAGTCTAGTATTGTTTTATTTCATAGGTCATATCGGAATTGTTATCGGATTATCTACTCCATTATTTTTGTATGGAATAAAGATCTTTCAGAGTTTCAGATCTATGAAAATTGATTTTAGATTAATCAAAGAAAATTATAGATTTATGGCGAGTAATTATCTTCTAAACATTTCAGATTCAGTTTCTGGTTCTCTAGATAAAATTATAATTGTTCCAATCTTGGGATTTGCAGTTTTAGGAAGTTATCAGCTAGGATTACAATTTTTTGGAATTTTGATGGTGGTTCCAGGAATAGTGTATAAAATTACATTACCTGATGATGCACGTGGAAATCCAAATTCAAAATTAAAATTTATTACAATTTCATTTTCAACAATAATTGGAATAGTATCGTTTTTTGTTATACCAATAATCATTCCAATCCTTAATTCAGCATATAACGACTCAATTTTACCAATACAAATTATTGCAATCTCAGTAATTCCAGGAACTGTTGCATCAATGTATTGGTCAAAATTTGTAGGCCATGAAAAAAATAGAGTCATGTTAGGTGGTTCAGGACTTTACGGAGGTTCATTGATAATTTTGATAATATTTCTGGGACAAAATTTTGAAGAATTAGGTGTGGCACTAGGATTCTTAATTTCACATAGTTTAACCATGTTATATTTTATTTTCTGTAACTATTTTTTTGGGAAAGAGATTGGTGAAAAAAATGAATAATAATACTAATTTAAAATTTGAATTTAATTCAAAAAAGAAATTAATAATAATTTTTTCAACTTTAATTTCTATTGGGATTCTTCTAAGAATTATTTTTTTAGATTTTAATATACCAATATTCGTTGATGCTACAGATTATTACACATTTGCATACAAGATAGTCACAGAAGGAGGAATTCCTAAACACGTTTTAGAAACAAATGATGGGTGGTCATGGTTTCTTTCATTTTTCTTTATGTTTTTTAAAGAAACTGATTTTGTTACACTTAGTGCTTTACAAAAAATTTTAAGTGTTATAATTTCTGCATTAACATTCATTCCTGTTTTTTATTTGTGTAGGAATTTTGTCTCAGAGAAATTTGCCGTTATTGGTGGATCCTTATTTATTTTTGATCCAAGAATAATTTTAAATTCAACATTGGGAATTACAGAACCATTATTCATTTTGTTAAATTCAATAGTTCTAGCAATAATTTTCACAAAAAACCAAAAAAACTATATTTTTGCATTTATTTTAATTGGAATATTATCAATTGTTCGTTATGAAGGATTTTTGATGATTATTCCAATATCAATAATTTATTTTTTGAAATTCAAGAAAAATAAAAATTTTGTAAGAAATTTTTGTATATACTTAGTAATTTTTTGCCTGATTATTCTTTCTGTTGGAACTGTAAGAGAAGACACTAGCGGAGTAAATGGATTTACTAGTCATTTGTTTACTGGTATAGAAGATTATTTTTCATCCTCAACTAATAATATTTCAAATGATTTGAATGATACTCAAAATAATTTTTGGAATTCATTTTTTGTGAATCTAATTTCAAATACATTGAAATATTTGGGATGGATTTCTTTACCTCTATTGATAATTTTTATTCCATTTGGCATATTTAGAATTTTTAAGAATGAAAATAAGGACGTGCCATTATTAATAATGGTTTTAAGTTTTATGATAATTCCTGCACTTTATGCATTTGGTAGAGATTTTCTGGATCCAAGATATCTTTTTCAAATAATTCCAATTTTTTGTGTAATTAGCGTTTTTGGTTTTAGTAAAATACGTGGTTTTTCTGAGAGATTTTGGATACCAATATTATTAATCATAGTAATCGTTCTAGTATTATCCTTAATTGCAATAGACGATGATAATACAATTAGATTTGAGAAGTATTTACTTGCTAAAATTTTAGTAGACAATGCAACTGGAGTAAATAGTTTCGATGGACAGTCATTCATTAAGATAGCAGAATTAGAAAAAGAATGGCCTAAATCATTACCAGTTGATCCAGAGTTAGGCGTAATATCGATTACAAAAAAATTCTCATATGATGAATTTCATAGTGTTGAGGATTTTATTTTTGAGACACGAGATATTGGTCTTAGTCATTTAGTAATTTATGAAAGTAACAATGCTAAATTTTTAGATGATGTGTATCAAAAACCAGATTCATATTCATATCTAGAACTAGAATTTGACTCAAAAATGAGAGATTTTGAAAATAAAGTAAGAATTTACAAAATTAATTATGAAGAATTTGATAAGATGAATTAGTGCTAATTATGAATTCAATAAGTTTTGAATAATGAATTCAGTAATATTTTCTGATATTTTATGTTCTGTATGGGTATCATCGAGTATTATATCAAAATTCCCTGAGTCAAATTTTGATATGAATTTTTTGAGAGGTTCATGGTAAATTTTATAGATTTCACCAGCAAAACAACATGGATCATTTTTGTTAAAAATTTGATAGAATTCTCTATCTTTTCCAGTAGAACTCAATACATAAAGTTCAAAATAATTTGCTATAGAGTATAATTCAGGATGAAATTGTTCATAATCACCTACATCATCAATAACATTTCGAAGAGATAGTGGCAATGATCCTGCTACGGAAAAAGATTTTGAGATGCGTGTGTCTAAAGCAGGATAAACTGATGAAGTCCATCCCCCACCAGATATTCCAACCATGTAAAATTCACTATATCCATAATGTTTTTCTAAATAATTTAGAGTTGAGCTTATTGGAGAGAGAAATAATTCTAAGCTAGAAAAATTTTCAGATTCAAGTAATACAAATTGATTGTGTTTCAGGAATTTTATAGGACCGATATTTTCAATATTTTCAGTGGGTTGATTATTAGGTTCAAACAAAGGCATTGAAAATGCAGCTACCGAGAACCCAGCATTAAGAAAGTCTTGGATTGTTTGTTTGCCATTAATGAAACCACCAGAATGACCTTGATGATAAATAATCAGTTTTTCATTGCCATCATTTGGTACAAACAAGTAAGAATTAGAGATAAATCCATGTTCCATCTGAAGAGTGATTTTTTCTATTTTTTGTAAATTAGTTAGATCAGAAAACCTACTATCTATGAAATTAGTTTCAACTATTGGTAATTCAGAAGGTAATGAATTAGATTTCCATATGAAATTTATTAATTCTTGTCGTTTTTTGTTAATATCTTCGCTATTTGATATATCTACATATTCATCTATGTCAATTTGTTTCAAATTTTGTGGAGAGGATTCAATACTGTTTCCATTAGATATCAAGTCAGAAATTGATGTGTCAGAAACGATAAAACCGATAAATCCACCAAAAAGGAATACTGAAACGAGTATTATAGAGATTTTAATTAGTTGGGACATATGAAATCTGATTCTATATCCTTTTAAAATATTCTAATAATTGGTAAGATTTGTACAATTTACCAATCATATTTTTCATTGATCAATTTGAATAATTCATCATTATGTGGTGCAAAAAATAAATCAAGTTTATTTTTAATTTTTGGATTCAATTTTTCATAATTTCCTTTAGACATACGTTGTAATTTATGGATTTCAAAATTAGACAAGCCTAGAAAATCAAAAATTTGTTTGAAAACTTTATTTTCATCGTTAGAGAAACTTTCTGTGGAAATAAATAGGAAATTTTTTCTAGGGAATAATTTTAACCATTTTTTAAGATATACTGAATACAAACCTTTTTTGATGAAATTAGAAAATGGTTCAGACATATTATAATCATTTTTACTAACTTTCTCTTCAAAATCACTAGCTTCTAACTCTTGTAATTCATCATCAATGTATGTTTGGAATTCTTCTTCGGATGCATCTTTTTTTTGTGAAGCGTTATAATCAGACCATGCACGGGATGTAGGATTGCGTAGTAAAACAATTATTTTTACATTTGGTATTTCTTTTGCAACTCTTTCTGCTACAAATGGAGAAGTTAGATATGATGTAGTAACATCATAATCAAGTTTTTTTGCAGTTTCTTCAGTTTTTATTGGAAAGAATGATTTGTAATAATTAATTCCTATAGAATAATTATCATCGAAGAACCCCATATGATCAATTACAGGCTCAGCGATCATTTGGTGTTGTCTTAGAAATTCAAATAAAGTCGTTGTTCCACATCGTTTTCCACCAATTACTAAAAAATCAGGTAATTTTCTCTGTGCAGCAGTAATTCCTTTGAATTTTCTTCCAATTATTATATATCTAAAATTTTGATAGATGTTTTTAAGAGACAATTTATAATTTTCTTCTAATTTTTCTTATAAAATTTTTAGTTTGAGCTTTTTTCTCATTTGTATCAATTGAAATGTATCTAAAAGAAGTCCATAATTTTTCAAAATCATTTTTAACTTGATTAACAAATTCAGGTTCATCCATTATCCACAAATATTCTATATATTTCCAAAAATGTGTCTCAGCTAAGTTTAATGAACCAATCATGGCGATTTTATCGTCTACGATGTACATTTTTGCGTGATTCATTGGAAATTTTTTATTATCTATAATTTTTAGTTCAAGTTTTGCTTTCAATTGATCGTTATTTTTTTGATTCAAAAAGGTGCTCAACATGATATTTGCTTTTTCTGATTCTTCATTAACCCTGGGACTAGTAACAATTTTTATGTGAATTCCTTTTAATGCTAATTCCATTAGCATGTTAGCAATTTTGGTAGTTATGACAGGACTTGATATCATAATGGATGTTTTGGAATTTAAAAATTCTTTTTCTATGTATTTGCCGATCCCAACACCAATATGACTTTGCATTATTGATCACTTCGTTCTTGTGTTTCTGTTCGAATATACTTAATATCTAATTTATTCGACATAGTTCTTTTATTAGAAAAGTCCTCAATGTCCTTAATTTGCTTAATAATTTCATTGATTCTTTTTTCATCAATGGGTTCTTTTTGTTGGTTTTTTAGAACTAATTCGGCTAATTGTAAACTTAATTTTAAAACCATTTCACTGTTTACCATTGCTCTTGCTTCATATGGATTTGCTTCATAATTAACATCAACTTCTGCTCTTCTAGCTCCAGATTTTTTCCAATGAGTCCATCCAATTAGTGTTAATATTGGAATTCCTATAACTGCAGCAAATAGAACATAATATCCAAATGATGGAAATATACTATTTAGAGCAGGGGCTTTCTCAATTGCCAAATAATATGTAACAACTAGTGTGTTAATTGCACCGAAAATAAAAGCAAAATAGATACTCCATCCATTTCGGAAATAATACCAGATTCGGTATATTCCATCTGATTTTTTCATAATTGATGCATATGTTTGATGTATATCAATTTCACTAACAAAATAACGGTTAGAAAACAAATTAATCCATAATTAGTGATACTGATATAGGCGTTATCAGGGATTTACCTATTGAAAATAGTTGATAAAATATTTAGATCATGGTATTATTTACAATTAGGATGGCAGGTATATTTTGCCATAATATTTGCATTAATTAACTTCATTACCTTGATGTATGCATTTGTAATCAACGATTATCAATTTTTACAGATAATTTTTCCAAATCTTTTGACATTCGCAATAATTTTTTCAGTATCAATATTTACTTTATGTACATGTGTAGGATATAGAATTTTTCATTCTGCAGAAAGAAAAGCTCAAATCGATATAAATTTTGAAATAAATCCTTACGCAATTAGAAGAACTGCAAATTCAGAAATGATGTTAAATACATATCTTATAATTAGCAATTTATTAGTTCTAAAAAACCAAGAAAATGACCTTAGTACTGAAAAACAAATTAATGAATATTCAGAAAAATTAAATTCAATTAGAGATGTTATGGAAAACAGAACAATGCGCAATAAATTGGATATGAAAGTAATAAAAACTGAGACTAATGAAAACTAAGAAAATTTTATGATTGTTATGAAATCTGTAAAGAAAGTATATAGAATTTTTAGATATCTAATTCTTGGTAGAAAATTCAAAGGAATAAACGCTAAGAATCATGCGTTGCCAAATTTTATAATTATTGGAGCAATGAAAAGTGGTACAACTTCATTATACAATTATATCTGTGACCATCCAAGCGTCATTTCTGCAGAATATGATGAAATAGGATTTTTTGATAGTAATTATCATTTAGGATTGAATTGGTATAGGTCACTTTTTCCAACAAAAAAACAACTAAAGAGTCTAGAACAAAAAGAAGGTCAAGGAATTACTGGAGAAGACACACCATTCTATTTTTGGAATGAAGAAGCAGCAAATAGAATAAAGGATATTTTACCAAATGTAAAATTAATAATCATTCTCAGAAATCCCATCAATAGAGCATATTCTGAATATCATGATAAAATTCAAAGTGGAAGGATCACTAAATCTTTTGAAGAATATATACAGAGTGAGTTAGAAGATTTAAAAAAAAATTCTCCTCCGCCATCAAAATGCAATGAGGATGATTCAATGCTATTAAGAGGAATTTATTCGGAACAATTTGAGATTTGGACTAAAATATTTTCAAGAAAGCAAATTATTGTTTTACAAAGTGAACAATTACTAGAAAAACCTCAAAAAGTGTTAAACGAGATATGTTATTTTTTGGGATTAACTGAATTTAATTTAAAAAACAAATTTTCTGAGAAAAAAAAGGAATATGAAGATATGAACCCACAAACTAGAGAAATATTAAGAGATTTTTATCACTCACACAATGAAAAATTATTTAGAATGATAGAAAAAAGATATGATTGGTAAGAATGAATAAATTTTAAACTAAGGATATTTTTGAAATATTGATTATGGGATTTTTAAGAATTTTTTTACCTACATATTTAGGAATTTTAAAAAAACTTAGTAGAGGTAAGGGTTATGGGAAAAATAGATTAATCAGAAAAATTCAGAACTCGATTGAAGGTTCATTTCGTGCATCAGAAGTTATTGTTCATGGACATAAAATGCATTTACCAAAAAAAGGTTTTCACGAATATTCAGTATATGGGATTTATGGTGAGCTAGATACAATTATGGTTGAGAAACTTGTCAAAAATGAGGATGTTGTGATTGATGTAGGGGCCGCAATTGGATATTATACATTAATTTTAGCAAGAGCTGTAGGAAATAAAGGCACTGTGATAGCATTTGAACCCAAAGAAGGACGATTTGAAATTTTGAAAAATAACATTAAACTTAATGGATATGATAACGTAATTGTTGAAAATAAAGCAATAATGTTAGATGGGCAAGAGAAAAAATTTTTTGTGCATGATGATAATACTGCAGGTTATAGATTTATTACAAATCGTAGTGATGATAATCTAACTAAAAAATTTTCTAAACCTGTAGATGTTTTAACAACAGATTTAGATGCATACTTAACAGATTTAGGCATAATAGATAAAATATCATTTATGAAAATTGATGTTGATGGTCCAGAATTATTAGTTTTACAAAGTGGAAGACAATTATTGAAAAATCAAAATTTGAATATTCTTTTAGAATGGGATCAAGATGCTGCAAAATGGAGTAATTGTAGTCCAGAGAGTATTATAGACATCTTATTAGAGAATGGTTTTGAAATTTACTATCCAGATTATATTAAAAAAAAATATTTTCATATTACAAAAGAACGATTATTGAATATTGATCCATTGGATGATGTCATCAATATCCTTTGTGTTAAAGATAAGTCAATCTTAGAAGATAATGAATTATTAACATAATATTTTTTAAAAAATTGTATTAGACGGATTAAGACTATTGTAAGGTAATAATTAAGTAAGAATAAATTATGACAATAATATGAAAATTGGTATTATTTCAGATACGCATGATGACATTGAATATACTAACAAAGCTATAGATATATTTGAAAAAAAAGATGTTAAAGTGATTTTACATGCAGGAGATATTATTTCTCCTGCAATGATTTTGGAATTTCAAAGATTAACAGAAAAAGGCGTTCGTATGTTTGGAATTTTAGGAAATAATGATGGCGAGAAAAATGGAATAAAAGAGGCATTTAGAAAAATTGGAGGAGAATTCTTAGGTGACGTAGGAAAAATAGAGATTGATGAGGTAAAATTTGGAATGTATCACGGTCATGAAGTAAAAAAAACTAAAAAATTTATGAGTTCAAACAAATTTGATGTGTTTATTTTTGGTCATTCTCATATTAGAGAGCCAAAAAGTGATAACCCCAAGATAATTGGTAAGACATTGATATTTAATCCAGGAAGCGCTCATCGAAAATCACAATCAGGATACACAAAACGAGATATTTTTGGTGAACCTACAATCCTAGTTTTTGAGACTAAATCAAAAGAATTTGAGTTTATTTATCTAGATTGAACAAGTGATAAATTTTTTATTTTACATATTCAGATACGCGTTTTTCAGTATCAGCAAACATTACACCAACAGTTCTCAGAAGAGTGACATTATTTTTATTGCAAAAATCAATTAATTGTTGAATGTAGATTTGGAAATTTTTAGGATCATCATTTTTCTTTAACATTGAAGAGTATAGGTCATCATGATCAAGCATGACAATTTTTTCATCTCCTAGTAATTTTGTGATTTCTTCGATATTTTTTATTCCAAGATAGCTCTCAATTTTTGGAACAATTACAATATGTTTTGGTACATATTCAAGATATTCAGATAGATATTGTGCAGAATCAACATTTGATAATGCAAAATACTTTATGTTCAAATATGATTCAAGTATTGGTTTAATTTCGTCCATAGAATATCTATTGTTTGGAGGCTTTGTTCTATTTTTTGGTAAATCAATGAAGATGTGATTTTGAGATTTTGTTTCAATAATATTCTTCAAAGTTTCAAGATCATTTATCCAAGCAAGATTAATTCGTAAAATAGTATCTTTAGGTAACTGAACGTCATAATTAGTCATATTCTGTGAAACAATTAACATTGATGAAATGTTTAAAATGTTATATAAGAATTTTTAGATAAAAATTATCATAATGGGAATTAGGCATAAATTTTTTATAATAAATAATCCATACCATATTTTAAAGGCTAATAGATCAAGGAATTTATTTACATATTAAATTAGAAAAATATCTAATATTTTTAATTCTGTAATGTTTTTTCTAACACAACAATGAATTTTTTTGCTACAATTTTCCAATTAAATTTTTCAATAACCAGTTCTCTTGCTTGTTTACCTAGATTTTGTGCTATTTCTTTATTTTCTAAAAGATATGAAATATGTTTTATCCATGTTTCATAATCATCTTCATCTACAAGTAAACCAGTTTTATTATTATAAATCATTTCAGGAATGCCACCAACATTTGATGCGATAATTGGTTTTTCCATAGACATAGCTTCTCTGCATGATAGAGGCGTAGTATCCATACCAGTAGGTAATGCATACATATCAATTTCTGTTAAAAATTCTCGGACTTTATCTGGATAATCAATTGTACCCAAATAATGAAAATTATCGTGTTTGTTATAGACTTCTAAGATTTTTTCTTTGTATTGCCCATCACCTGCCCAATAGAAGTGTACATCAGGTAAAGATTTCATTACTTTGTCAAGTGTTAACATTTCTTTTGTTTTGCCCCACCAATTTGCATCTTGAACTAATCCAACACAAGGATGTTTCAATTCCATTCCAGGTGAATTATACCAACGAGTTGTATCTAATCCTTCTAAGAAGTGATGTGTTTGTGTATTTGGATGATGTTCTTTGATCACTTTATCTAAATAATCTGCAGTCATGAATATTCCATTACATTTTTCAAAAACTTCTTCAGCAATTTTATGTCGTAGATTTACAACAGTTTTCATAATAGGATCTTTATAGATTGTTTTTTTTGCCCATTCAACCTCTGACCAATAATTCCCTCTAAGATAAACAAATAATGGAATTTTTGCCTTAATTGTTTCTAAAGCAAAATGAGATTGTCTATCAACAAAGACAGCATCAGGTTTATAATCATTAATTAAAGAATGAAATTTTTTTTTGGTAAACCAACTTTTTGGATTTTTGTTAGGAAACCCAGTTACATAGTCAGTTTCTTTAACCAATTTGTAATCCACTCCTAATTCTTTTAATGCATCACCAAACTCTTTAAGATGAAAATATTTTCCTATACTTTTTTTTGCAGAACCGCCACCTGCACCAGATGCGATTAGTACTCTCATTTATTAAAAAAATATAAGTTTGGTTTTAAATCTACCTTGAATTTAATTGATATTTTTAGATAATTTTTCATTTTTAGTAAATTAATCTAGTGTAGTATTACTATCAAGATCTTTAGTTATGAACAATCTATACCAAATTTCAACAGCTAATAGGCCCAGGAATTTATTGACATATTTTATCTCTAGATCTTCTTTTGATATATAACACTCAATCCAATTTGAATTTATTATATTATTTTCAACTATATAACCACCGACAAGATATTTCTCGCATAATCTTCGTCCATATTTTTTCCATAGATTTTGTGTGTTTACATTAAACCCTAATTTTTCATTAGTTACTAACATGTCTGCG
>CEQN01014378.1_pt1 | contig 16078 bp, 14 predicted proteins | sample 427011 | NCBI WGS metagenome assembly CEQN01 (sample SAMEA2621277, study PRJEB7988) | marine metagenome | biome: marine biome (ENVO:00000447); feature: deep chlorophyll maximum layer (ENVO:xxxxxxxx); material: "saline water (ENVO:00002010), including plankton (ENVO:xxxxxxxx)" | depth 120 m
GGGTTGGGTGTGCTTCCTGAGTGCTTCATCGATTCTCACGATCATAATATCTCCAATGAATTCGTGATTCGATGGCCATGACTCGCCATATAGGGTGACTTCTTCTTCGCCGATTATTTCCGTGAGGTGCTTCCACCAGTCTGATGAGGGTCTGTCATCGGCTCTCCCCCTGACGTCTACTACCTCGTATTCAGACGTCAGTCCGGGAAGTTCGAGTGGTGCCTCGGCGCTGATCGGAAGGAGTCTGTGATTATCGTCGCCATCGGAGATAACTCGATACCCAATAGCGAGCCACTGCTCGGACTTCATTCGGGCCAAGGTGTCTTCGACCTTGTTGTTTGGGACTCTGAGGTGTCGCATCACGTTCATGACGGGCAGCGGGGCAGGACGCTTCACAATGACGGATGAGGGGGAGTCGGTCGGACTGTGGCTAATCGGGCTTGGCCCGGGTGATTTGGGGCTGATGACTCGTTCTGCGACAGAGGCTGCTAGATCTTGTGACAAGCGGTATCTCGAGGGGTATACCGCTGTCCTCCCTGCGAATCAGGAAGCGGCCCTGGAAGGGGTCGTCGGTTCTTGGGAGAGGCTCATGCGCCCATCGATTGAGAGTCCCTCTGTCTTGATGGAAGAGGCTCGGGTTTCCGCAGTGGCTCTGATGGTAGTGGGTGACCCCCTTCAGGCAACCACTCATGTGGATTTGGAGACCTGGTGCTCCGAGTCGGGCGTGAACTTCCATGTTGAGCCGGGGATATCGGCTACATCTCTCGCGGTATCTGCCTCTGGGCTTCAGTCGTACAGATTCGGAAGACAGGTTACTATTCCCTACAGATATGGGGAATATCTAGCGACGTCTCCTCTTGAGATGATTGGGGGGAACCTTTCGAGGGGTTTACACACATTGGTTCTCCTCGATCTTGACCCTAGTGGAATGGGGGTCGATCGACCAACCCCTATGAAGCCGAACGAAGCGGTTTCTCTGATTGAGAGTATGGCTGAGAAGTGTGTTGAGGAGGAGGTTGGTGGGATATTTACAGAATCTTCGATAAGGGAGTGGGATGGTTTCCTCCTAAGTGACCTTGGGACTGATTCACAGAGGGTGTTGACGGGTAGCCTTGGTGAGCTCTCGAATGCAGAGGGAGGGTTTGTTCATACCCTCATAATTCCTGCAAACATGAGTGATAATGAGAAGGAGTCATTTGAGCGCCGGAGACCGCATAGGTGATGGGTCGGTCTTTGTTCGGATATCATGGGGGGAGTTTAGAAAATGGCAAAGCCACCAGCAGAAGTTCGATTCCCGGGTGACAAAAACCGCAGGAGGAAGGTCAGAGTCAGAGGCATCAAGCAGGCCTCAAAGGAAATCCAAAAGAGGCTAGAGGGGAATCTCGATAGTTTACTGGATGACCCTGAATGCTTCATTCCGGATATCACTGGAGAGTTGGGGAAGGTATCTTTCTTCGGTACGAAGGACAAGTTGGCTATGACCCTGAAGGAGATAGAGATAGTAGCCGCGAAGAGGAACGACCTCAAATGGCTTAGGAGGCGGATGGTCAAGAAGGGGGGAGATGAGGTTTGCAAATCCCTCGCAGGAAGTCTCGTGGCGGCGAGCGAGGAGGACCTGTCTACTGTTTCTGTGTTCAAGCACCCATTGTATGGTACCGCTAGTTACCTGAGAAGGGGGAATGGGAAGCAGAGCCATCAGGCTGGAATCCAGAACTTCAATCACCCTAAGCTGCGTCTCTTAGTGTGGGACGGGCATGCGAAATCCGGTCAATACTTCTTCTCTTGGGAAGGGGGGTTCATCTGTTCCTGCTCAGAGCCTGACGCCCCTTCGGAATGGATCCAATGGGTTCTAGACAAGTCATCAGTGGACTTGACGGGAAAGAATGTCAGGTGGTCTTTGGGGCTGAGCGAAGAAATAGTCTCTGAGGGAAAAAATACTGAGAATGGTTGGTTGAGGCTGGAATTCCAAGATGGCACCACGGTCGGTTTCTCGACCTCCGCTCTTGCGAAAACCGAAATTCCTCTTGCACAAAGCATCGCCATCTCGATGATGCCCCCTAACAAACTCGGTTCCGTCTGTGATGCGAGATGGATGTGGATGCCAGAGGGGTGGCCTGATGGTCGCCCCCTTCCTCCAGAGGGAGAAGAGCGCCTGGGCGAGGCGTTGGATGCTTGGCTGAAAATGTCCTTGGAGGATGGTTCGCTCTCCAAGACCTGCAGATCGAGCATACTGAATTCAATATCCGACGGGTATGTGGTTGGAAACAGTTGGTTCGCGGATGAAGATAAGGAGGGTTTTCTGAATCACATGGGAGGAACTTCTGAAGAGAAGAAGGCATTGGCATGCGTCCTTGATTCACTGGATGCAGGGATTCACGTCAGGACCGATGGTCTGGCCCTGGAGATAGACGAAGACGTGGTTAGGTTGGAAGACTCCTCTTGCCATCCGGTGCTAGTGGCCTTATGGCCCGACCACGGGAGGAAGATTCTCAGTAAGATGTATGGGCTCAGAGGGGAAGAAGCGGATGAGATACTGGCTAGGCAAGATAAGCGCAAGCAGGGCTTCGGTGCCTTCCTTCGGGAGTTGGGGGATAGCCTTGACACGGCTCAGCGACTTGACAGGCTGCCATGGGATAATGGAGAGCTGCCCGTGCCCCTGGGTATGGCTGACAGGCTGGTAAGAAAGGCCGTCGACGACGGAGTCGCTTCGACTGTTTCCATAGCTAGGAAGGGCAAGGGACTGGAGGCTGCTATGGGTTGGGCGTGGTTGGTGGTCCATGATAGGACAGAGTCGGATGCATGGAGATTCGATGAGTCAAGCAGGGACAAGGGTGGAGACTGGGTTCCAGCGCTGAGGGCGCTATGGGACGCTTCAGAGGACCTCTTACTCGATGACAAAGAGGACGCTGTTGAGGATTACAGGAACGCCATGAAGTGGTTGGCTGAGTCAAGTGGGTCGGAATGCCCCGCGTGATTCATTGTGGCATAGCTATCCAGATTGCCACTGCCAGCAAAGAAACCCCCATGGCTCGGTTCAATGCGGTTGCCGAGGATGGAGAGGAGAAGATTCTCCTGAGGGCGGAGCCGAATGCCGCCCACGTCATGACTGCTGGTAGACCGAAGAAGAGGTTCATGAAAACCAAAGCGACCTTCCCTGAGAAACCGGCCCCGAAAAGCCCGCCAAAGGCAGTCATAAGCACTAGGAAGTGGATCCAGGCCTTGCCATTGACAATCTGGATGGTTAGCCCGGTCAATACCCCCAGTTTCTCCCTTCCCTCTTCATCGGGAGAAAGAGGGGGGGATGTCGCGACCCTGTAACCGAGATAGGCGATGTATGCTGCACCTATGTATGTCAGGAGCTCGAATACGGATTTGTTGTCCTCGATGAATACGGTGGCCCCTCCGACGAACAGCCCGAGTGCGGACCATCCTATCGCCATCCCTGCGATCAAGGGGAGAGTGTCACGGAATCCGTGCTGTGAGCCATGTGCTGCGCAAAGCACGTTGTTCGGCCCGGGCGTAAAGCACATCGGAACTATGAACACCAGTGTGGCGATCAGCAGTTCGATTTCCATGCGGACCACTCAGGCCCTTGTCTCAAGGAATTGGTTTGCAGCTTTCAGGGCGCCTTCAATGTCCTTCCAAAGGTCTTCGACGTCTTCGATACCGACGCTCATTCTCACGAAGCCGGGGACCACTCCTGCTTCGTGCCTGACATCCTCGGGGACAAACATGTGACTGGAGTTGAAGGGGCACTCGACTAGACTCTCGACGCCGCCAAGGCTGGTTGCTTCGAAAATTGTGTCCAACGACCTCATGAATCTGAGGGCTGCTTCATCGCCGCCCTTGACTACGAAAGCCAGCATTCCGCTTCCCTTGGGCATAATCCTCTGAGCTACCTCGTAGTTCGGGTGTGATTTTAGAGAGGTGTGCCTGACGCTTTCTATCATATCGTGTGACTCAAGTCTCCTAGCTAATTCAGCTGAATTAGAGGCATGCACGGGCATTCTGGTGTGGAGTGTCCTCATTCCCCTCTCAAGCAAGTAGCACATGTGAGGATCTGCCGCTCCTCCATAGTGTATTTTGCTGAAGAAAATATCAGCTATGAGTTCCTTCTTCCCCGCAACTAATCCGGCTATCAGATCGGCGTGGCCGCCGAGGTATTTCGTTCCTGAATGCAGAACGATATCGAATCCCATCTTAATCGGATTACAGCCCCATGGTGATGCGAATGTGTTGTCAACGACGGAAACAGCTCCATGCCTCTCGGCTACTTCTGCCATTGCCTCCAGATCGCATACCTTCAGTACGGGATTTGTCATTGTCTCAACATAGAGGACCTTCGTGTTTTCTTGGATGGCCTCTTCGTATGATGAAGGGTCCGTCATGTCCGCCATGGTGACTTCGATGCCCATCCGTGGCATTATCTCCGTCAGGAGCCCGTATGTCCCACCATAGCAATCGGCGCTCGCAACGATGTGGTCCCCTGAAGACAGGAGTGTGAACAGGGTGGTCGAAATTGCTGCCATGCCGCTGGAGAAAACCTCGGCGTCCTCCGCTCCCTCAAGGGCCGCTATTTTCGCAGAAACTACCTCGGAGTTGAGGCTAGAAATTCTACTGTAGATTAGTGTGTGTTGAGCCCCATCGGCCCATCCCTTGTAACGCTCATCCGTGAGCTTGTATGTGGAGGTGAGAAATATCGGCGTAGCCGCCGACCCTTCAACGTCCTGCATTCCAGAATGCACTGCCTTTGTTGCAAACCCCTTGTCGGTGTCGTCCCCTTGCATACATCCCGGAGAGGCCATTGGGTCATCAATCATACGCAGGATGGCCCTGTTGTCTGGACAAGGGTCAATTTCTTTGTCTCTGGGCCTCTATGGCGACTGCGCTCAACGGAGCTTGAAGGTTGAAAGAAGGGACGAAGCCAGTCATTGGAATCCTGATTACCAAATCCGATTCTCGGAGTATCTCCTCTGGAATCCCATGCTTTTCACCACCCACTATCAGTACTATGTTGCCAGTCAGGTCCGCCTCCCATGGATGAGAATCCCCAACATCCTCGATTGAGATTATCCGAAATCCTGCTTTCCTGGCCGCCCTTACCGCTTCAAGACCGCTCATCCAGTGGACAGGGATGAATCGATGGGCCTTCATCGAGGCACGCTTCGCGGCCTTTCTCTCCTGATTTGTTAGTTCGGCATCAATCACTACTGCATCGGCGCCGGAGACTTCTGCCGTGCGGATGCAGAACCCTATGTTCACAGGGTAGGCGGCACCGGCGAGTAACCAAATCAGCCCCCCGTGTGATAGAGTCTGATCGAAGGTAGATTTTGGGTCTCTGCCCACTAGCCCAAGAATGTCGGGGATGCCTTCCGAGTTATCTTTCGACATCCTCCAGAGGTCGTTCTCGGACCCCTTGATTACTTTGATTCCCCTTTCCTCGGCTATGGATAATACTTCTTCCAACTCAGTTGTCTTAGTATCTCTTTTCACCAGCAGCACCGAGATGTTTTCATTCGCCCGGATTGCCCCCAGTACCTCATCTATGCCACACCTCTGCATATCACTCACCCGTTTTCTCTGAGATGTTACCCACGCTTCCTGCGAGATTCAGACATACTGCCACTACCGGCCCTATGAGTAAGGCAAATGCGACGGTTCCCCAGCCAACCGTTCCCCCCAGCAGCCAGCCGGCTACAACAACAGAGACTTCAATCGCGGCACGCACCCTCCCTATCGGTATGCCGGTTCTTTTCTGGATACCTGTCATCCAACCGTCCCTGGGGCCCGGGCCGAGATTTGCGGTCAGGTAGAGTCCGCTCCCTATTCCGACCAGTATTACCCCCAAGACAACCTGTGCAAAGGCAAGTGCGAAGCTATCGGGCGTTGGTAGCATTGGTAGCATATATTCTATCGCAGCGGCGATCAGTACCGCGTTGAGAATCGTTCCAATCCCTGGCTTCTCGCGAAGAGGGACCCATAGGAATAGGACCGCGATGCTGACAAATAGCGTTGTCTGACCGATGGATCTGTCTATGTTTACGGAAATCCCGTCTGCTAGTACGGTCCAAGGGCTGTTTCCTATTCCCGCAGCCACTAAAACAGCGTCTCCGGTACCAAATATCCACAGTCCGGCGCATAGCATCAACATGGTGTTGAGTCTCGGCCTTGTTTCCATTGGGTCGTCTGAGCTCCACCATGTGTGCGGTACCTCCTTCGCGGGCTTGAACAGGGAGGAGATGCCCATGATACACGAAGGGCGTCTCAGTCTTGAACCCAATCGTAGTATTCCTTCGTAGACTCGGTGGGCCAGCAAAGAATCCCGGGAACCTCATAGGGGTGCTCGGATTTGATTTTAGAAATTAATTCGATTTTTTTCGATTCTGAGGTCTTCATCTGTATATCCCATTCAGGAGTGCTCTGGATTTCGCCTTTCCACCTAAACACCGAGGTCGTTCTTTTTATGTCCACGCAAGCAGCCATGTTCGAGTCGATTATTGGTTGACACCACATCCCAACTTCGGCTTCATTGAGCTCGCCGGGGAGGGTTGTTTGAACAACCCACACGGTGTTATCCATAACATGGGGAAGGGGCGTTCAGCCATGAATTCGATGGCATACCTTGAATGAGTGACGTGCCTTGGATTGTAAACGGCGATAGCGTGGAGGTATGGGAGGAGCCCATTCAGACGGGAGATATCCCGGAAACCGGGGAGGTCTTCGACGTGATTGTCGTGGGAGGAGGGCCTGCTGGTTCTGCTGCGGCGGCCTACAACGCTCTGAATGGTTGCAAGGTGCTCCTCATTGAGAAAGGGGTTTGGCCTAGAGACAAGATATGCGGAGATGCTGTCGGTGGAAAGTCCCTTTCCCATGTTAAGGAGCTAGGCGTGAAGGGCATGATTGAGGCGACTCCTCACTTCACTGTGGATTCGATAATTTTCGGCAGCGGCAAGGGGAACACCGTCAGAGTGATGCTTCCCCAAGAGGAGTTCCAGAAGAAGGAGGCCGGTTACTCTCTCCCGCGTTTGCAGTTCGACTACATGATGTTCAAAAGATGCTCAGAGATCGTAATGGAGAATGGGGGATCGGCAATCCAAGGATTCTCAGTAACAGATGTTCATGTTGATGGTGGGCGCATTACGGGAGTCAGTGGTGGATTTGGAAGGCGAGGCGACTCTGATGAGAGGCGGTATTCATCCGCTCTAACGATCGGGGCGGGCGGGTATAACTGCCCTGTGGCAAAGACCGTGACGGAAACCTTGCACAATGAGCCTATGAGGGATGATGAGCACTACTGTGGCGGTTTCAGGGAATACTGGGAGGGCGTTGGTGGTTTCAGTGGAACCCAGGGGCCCATCGAGATTCATTTCATTGACGAATTCAACCCCGGGTACTTCTGGCTCTTCCCCGTTAAGGAGGGCGTTGTGAATGTTGGAGTTGGCATGGTGTTCGCAGAGCAGAGGAAGCAGGAAGGAGACAAGAAGTCCCTCAAGAAAATGCAAGAGTGGGTCATCAACAACCACCCTGGTTTCAAGAAGCGTTTCGAGAAGGCCAAGCTCGTGAAGGGCACGAGCAAGGGCTGGCAGCTTCCTTTCGGTTCTCCGAGGAAGGGACAACGGCACCAACCAAGAAGGTCCGCCACTGCAGGCGCCATGTGCGTTGGAGACTCCGCTAGCTTGGTCGACCCATTCACAGGAGAGGGAATTGGGAACGCTCTGCTCTCAGCAAAGATGACCTCGAAGTACTTCGACAAGGATGCTCACTCCGAGGGTTTCCCTGAAGAAGCGGCTGAAGCGTACATGAAGGAGCTCTGGGAGTCCTTGGGGCCCGAGCTTTCAAACTCCTACAAACTCCAGCGATGGGCCAAAAAGAAATGGCTGATGAACTGGGTAATAGGGAAGGCTGGCCGTAGTGAGGAGCTCGCGGATATGATGACTGGAATGATTGCCGACAAGGAGGCGTCCAGGCAGCTCTGGAGCAAATGGTTCCTGTTCAAGACTTTGATTCTTTCATGAGGGGATTGAATGAGGGGAGGCGTGGACAGCTCTTTGGATGGCATAGAAGCGATATTTCTTGACCTCGATGGGACGATATACCTCGGTGGTGATTTGATTGAGGGGGCCGTACAGTTCCTTGATCGCCTGGAAGACAGGGGCATTCGCAGATTCTTTCTCTCAAACAACTCGAGTAAGTCCGTTACCCAGTATCTCACGAAGCTGCAGTCATTGGGAATACCCTCTACTGAGGACGACGTGCTGCTATCTACTCATGACCTGCTAACATGGCTCAAAAACGAGGGAGTCAAGGAAACCTACCTAGTTGGGACGGAAGGGATGAGGGAGATGTTAGAGGACGTTGGAATCAACACCAACTCTGGTAGCCCTCAATATGTAGTCCTGGGTTACGACACGGAGATTACCTACGAGAAATTGAGCACTGCCTCAGTCCACCTACACAAGGGGGTTCCAATGGTGTCCAGCCACCCTGATGTGGTTTGCCCGTCCCCCGAAGGGGGGCTCCCCGACACAGGAGCATACATGGATCTCTTCGAAGCGACCACTGGAGTCAGGCCCGTACATATTTGCGGCAAACCGAATGCTGGGATGATTCTGCACAAGGTGGAGGAGCTTGGGCTGAGGCCGGAGCAGTGCGCGATGGTTGGGGACCGTCTCTACACAGACATAGAAATGGCCGACAGAGCGGGCGTTCATGGGATTCTAGTGCTCAGCGGCGAAGCCACGACGGCCGATTTAGAAAAATCGTCCCTGCGGCCGAGCCTTGTGGTTGATTCCGTCGCCTCTTTGTTGTGAGGTGTTTGCCGGGACACTGAGTGAGAGCGTCCCTACCTAGCCATAGAAATACCATTCTTCTTCCGGCGGGACATGGAGTCCTCCAGTTCACCGGCCTCAATGCAGAATCGGGCCTACTACAAAATGGGACTGCTGGTATACGATAATGCCAAGGTAGTTCTCGTACTTACACTGCTTCTCTGCGCGGGCCTTGGAAGCCTCATGATGCTGGAGCCACGGTATGCCGAGGGATATGGAGAGGGGGACCTCGAGTCCGTGCATGGGTGGGAGGCCGTGAGAATAGGATTCAGTTCCGAAAACGAGACCGAGAAAATGGGCTTCTACGTACTATTCCACCACCCGGGTGCTGAATCCAACGACGAGCTGGTGAAGGAGGCGATGCTATCCACTGTGGCGGTCTTGGATGAGAGAGAGGAGGTTTCTCTGGAGTATCCTTGGCTTACGAACGAGGCGAATCGTTCCAAACTAATCAGTTCGGTAGACCCGTCATGGTCCCGTATCAGGGTTGAGGTCAGTCTCGATCGCGACGAGTCAAAGGTGCTTCTGAAAGAAGTCATAGATGACATCCGACTGCCTGCGGATTCACCAGAAGGGATGGAGAAGTGGGTAACTGACAATCTAGCGATTGACGTTACCTTCGATTTGACGCTCAAGGAAGAGTTAGTCGAGGCGGAGTTGATCTCGGCTCCACTGACATTGATAATCCTACTTTTCGTATTCGGTAGCGTTGTGGCGGCAGGTCTGCCGGTACTGACTGGCGTGTACACGGTTGTCGCCGCCGTGGGCATAGTAACTGGTCTCACTTTCGTGTTCGATGACATTACCGTATATGCCAACAACATAGTGTCTCTACTGGGGATCGGTCTGAGCGTGGACTACTCCTTGTTCATCGTTAACAGATTCAGAGAGGAGTTGGACAATGGACATGATAGACGGACCGCAGTCGCGATGACCAGTGCTACGGCAGGTCGTGCCATTTTCTTCTCTGGGCTTACTGTGATAGCCGGCCTTCTAGGCATGCTTTTCTTCGACAACACTGGGCTGCCCTCGCTTGGGTGGGGAGGCATATGCGCCACATTCGTGGCGCTAACCTCTTCGATAGTCCTGCTTCCCGCCTTACTTTCCCTGTTGGGAGACAGGGTGAATTCTCTGAAGGTGCCCTTCTCCGCAGGTACGCGGACCAGTGACTCGGGCTTCTGGTCGTGGATAGCGAATGGGGTAATGGAGCGCCCGCTTTCGGTTTTGGTTCCCTCAATGATCGTCCTATTGCTCGCTGGCTCTCCTTTCCTACAAGCTGAGTGGGGAATAACTTCCTGGAAGGCGCTGAGTCCCGATGACGAGTCCCGGAGAGGGATGGAGCTCACTGATGAATATTGGCCGGAGGATGTTGCTAACACGGCATTGGTGGTGTTTGAGATCGATGATAGCGTGGAGTTGCTTTCAGAAGAGTACATCAGGTCGCTGCACTCGTTCTCGAAGGAGATCCTTGCCATCGAAAACACGGGCTATGTGTACTCCTACGCCCATTTCGACGAGGGGATGAGTGAACAGGAAGTGGTGGACTTCTGGGATGAGGGCAATGACGATGAGATGTCTCCTCAGCAGGCGCAGATGGTCGCTGTCCTGAGGGAGTACCATTTGGAGAGCACCGTGGGCAACGGGGTTGCCATGATTGTAGTAGGAATAGAGGGAGATCAGACCAGCGAAGAGTCGCGGCAGGTAGTCAACACAATCAGGGGGCTTGACAGCAAGGAGGAGCAGTACGGTGGCGTTCCGACGGTTTACGTGGCAGGTATGGCTGCATACAACCAAGATGTTTTAGATGCTGTAATAGAAAGCATGCCTCTGGCTCTGGCATTCATCCTGATTTCCAGCTACGTCCTAATCTTCCTCCAGGTTAGATCGGTTATTTTGCCCCTGAAGGCCCTGGTGATGAACGTGCTATCGGTGGCAGCCTCCTTCGGAGTATTGGTTTGGATATTCCAGGAGGGGAACGGCGCTGAGTTGCTCAATTTCACTCCGCAGCCCATCGATCCAACCACGCCTGTGATGATTTTCGCTATACTTTTCGGCCTGAGTATGGACTACGAAGTACTGATGCTTTCTAGGATTCACGAAGAGTGGGAGAGGGTGGGGGACAACACCAAGGCCGTTGCAGTGGGCCTGCAGAAGAGTGGTCGCATAATCACCTCTGCTGCGTTGGTCATGGTGACTGTCTTCTCGGCATTCGGCCTGTCTTCCGTCTCATTGATGAAGCAGTTCGGCTTGATGTTGGCTCTCGGTGTAGCGGTCGATGCAACCATTGTGAGGGCCTTGGTTGTACCCTCGACCATGCGGTTGATGGGTTCCCTGAATTGGTGGGCTCCCAGTTGGCTATCCCCTGCCTCCGAGGACGACAGTGAATAGAGCGCTAAGTCAAAGCGCGTCGCGCATTCCGTGGGCCATGGCAGGCGGCACGGTAGTGGTTACTGGGGCGAGTGGTTACATCGGTAGCCACGTTGTTGCGAACCTGTTGAGTCGCGGGCGTAAGGTCAGGGCCACGGTTAGGGATCTCGAGGACCCAATTAGGGTAGATCACCTGAAGGGGCTCCCTGTTTCGCAGGGAGGTAGCCTAGAGATAGTCGAGATGGATTTGCTCGATACCACTTCGGTCAATCGGGCGATTGCAGGGTGTACTGATTTGATACACACCGCAGCCGCAGTGAGAATTAGCGCCAAGGACCCACAAAGGCAGATTGTTGACCCTAGTGTGATAGGAACCAGAAATGTGGTATCTGCAATAGACGACGCTGGAACGGTGGAAAGGTTCGTTCACACCTCTTCTACAGCAGCCATTCGACCGATGAAGTGGGAGGACGGCCAGACACTGACTACGGACACGTGGGCCGATGACGCAACGTTGGACGAAAACCCCTACGGCCTAGCCAAGGCTATGGCGGAGAGAGTGGTCAGGGAATGGCATGGGGGTTTGGACGGCACCTCGCGCCCTAGGATGGTTACCATACATCCGAGCGTTGTCTTCGGGCCTCCAATGAGCAAGGTCCACCTTAGGGGGTCACTGTCCTTCGTGATGGCCTTGCTGCGGAGGGACATCCCCGTTTTACTGCCGATGCAAGTGAATATAGTGGATGTCAGAGACGTTGCCGAGGCGCATGTGAGGGCCCTTACCATGGGCGAAGACGGGGGAAGGTACCTCACGGTCAGCGGAGATATGCAATTCAAGGATATCTCATTGGAGCTGAGAAAGGCACACCCCCAATTCAAGACCCCTACACTCACACTGCCTTACCCTGCTGCCCTGGTAATGTCCCTGCTGCACAAGAGATTGAGCGTTTCATGGGCGAGGCAGCACCTTCGGAGGCGCCTCTACTGGGATGCCCGCCCAGCAGAGAGGGAGCTTGGCATGAGCTGGAGGAGCCCACGGGATTCCTTATTGGACTCAATACCGCCAGTTCTTGAGAATGAGTGGCTTTAGACAACCATTGGATGGGGTTTTGAAGGGGTTATTGGAGGGGGTTCCATGAGAACGGGTGCGGCAACCCTTGTTCTGGTACTGCTGAGTTCCAGTCTGTCCGGGTGCTTCTTCTGGGTCGATGATGCCCCGTCTGTGTCTGAAGAAGTCGGGCCTTTCGTCTTCGATGAGGCAATTCCCACTACCACTTGGTACCATTACCCCGGCACCGTAACCGAGCCATGGGCAGTCGATGCGACAAATCCGTTGATGGTGTCTGCGGCCAACATCACAGCGAACCTGACCGGCCCCAATACGCCAATCTTTGCGAATGCGACCTATTATGGGACTGGGTGGGATACTTTCGAGCCAACTATAGGGGTCACTTCCTCGGGCGCGATATTCTTCACAAACTACAATGGATTGGGAGATGGAACGCACATCATCCGATCAAGGGACCAGGGGCAGACATGGGAGGATGTGGGGCCTTTCGGAATGTCCGATGACCAGGGGCAGACCCCTAACTCGAACGATCCGTACCTGTACGTGGACAAGTTCAACGATCGGCTCGTGAAGTTCGATATGCATGCCTTGACCGCGATGTTCGTAGAGTATTCCGATGATGATGGCGAGACATGGAGCACTCCCTTTCCCGTAGAGGGCTACTATGCCCCCCAAGATCACCAAAGTATCGCCTCTATGCCTCACGAGAACGCTTTGGTGGGGGATGTGGTCTATGTCTACTGCATCAACACTGGATCGCCAGCCCTGGGAGCCCAGTGCTCCAGGTCCCTTGATGGCGGACACACATGGGACCCACAGAGGATAGGTTACCCCACTGAGAGCTTCGGAAACCAATGCTCGGGGCTACATGGGCATGTCGCCGGTGGCTCTGATGGCTCGATATACAGGGGAAACCCGTCCTGTGAGGGGCCGGCCGTCTATGCTTCGCATGATGGCGGTTACACTTGGAGCGAGCACACTATCACAACCGAGGTAGGGATGCAGCAGGGATGGCACTCTCATGAAGTGGCTACCGCCGTGGACGAGGGAGGGAACGTACATGCAACTTGGATATCGACGGACATGATGCCTTGGTACGCATATTCAAGGGACCAAGGGATGTCCTGGAGTGAGCCCATGATGGTCGCTGCACCGGGAGTCAACGAAACTGGTTTCCCGACTATCTTCGCAGGCGATGAAGGGCGTGTTGTGATCGGATACATCGGTGAGGTGAATGACATCGCCAACGAAAACGCGACCGGGGGGGTCGGTTGGGGGGGCTATATGGCGATAATGACCAATGCCTTCGAAGAACGCCCCCTCATCACTAGCGTGGTGGTGAACTCACCGGATGACCCATTGGATGTAACCTCAGATTGCGGGAATGTCAGGTGCGGAGGTTTCGGTGATTTCATCGATGTTGAGTTGGATGACGTCGGGCGCCCTTGGATTGCGTTGGCGCACAACGCGGCCGGCTTCGAGGAGGCGATCATTGGAACTCTGACCGAGGGGCCCGCGCTCTATGGGGAGATTGTTGCTCTTGACTCGCTCCCTAGTGGAGGGAACTCAACGCTCAAGATGGGGTAATGCCACCGAAGGGCATGCGTTCAGTCGCGGTTGCACTAGTGCTGCTGGTGGTTTCGGCCCCACTAAGCGGCTGTTTCGGGGATGAGCCCGCAGCCTCAGAGGAGGTCGATGGTTTCGATTTCGCATATTTGTGCCCAGAAGGAATTGCCAACAACACCTGGTACCACTACTCCAATGCCACGGACGCCACGAAGGTCTCTGGCGAGCTTAACGGGACTTCTGTTCTGGTAGGCAACAATGCCCCCTCCTGCGCCATAGGCACCTACTACGGGGTTGGCATGACTACCTTTGAGCCTACGATAGGAGTGACTTCTTCTGATAACCTGTACATGTCTAGTTACGGCAATGGGGTTGGTGGCTCGACCGCAATAGTTCGTTGTTCGGGCCTGATTGGGATGGTCAACATTAGCGACTATGACTGTGTTGATGTCTACGCGCCGCCTTTGATTCCGGTGGTAAATTCCAATGACCCGTATGTCTACGTAGACCCGTGGACTGATCGTATCATGAAATTCGACATGCATGCATTGACGGCGATGACCGTTGAAACGTCCGATGACGAAGGGGAGACGTGGTCGCTCCTCCCAACCCCTGCCACTGGAACTTCGGTTCAGGATCACCAGACGATAGCCTCCTCTCCTTATCCGACCCCCTTTCACCCGACGACGTGGGTATTCTGTATCAATGGCAATTGGCAGTCACCACTTTGTTCCTCGAGCTTTGACGGGGGCATAACTTGGACACAGCAGGTTCCAGGGGCCCCTCTCAACTGCGGTAGCGGTGGGCTGACAGGCCACATCATGGGTTCCGAGAATGGTAATTTCTACAGAGGGAACAGGGGCTGTGATGGAGGGGAGGGGTACTCGATCTACCGAAGCACCGACGGTGGGCTAACATGGACCGAGCACCCACTCCCGACTGAAACCACCGGAACTGCGGAAACTTGGAACTTTGAGGAGGCGCAGGTCTACCCTGACTCGGAGGACAACGTCCACGCGATGTGGATGGGATCTGACAACATGCCATACTACTCCTACTCAATGGACGAGGGCGACACGTGGAGTGCTCCAATGATGGTCGCGCCGCCCATCGGGCTGAACGGTACCGGATTTCCCGTGATCGCCGCGGGGGGGCCCGGGCAGGTGGCTCTTGGCTACCTGGGAGATTCCGGGGGCGACACGTGGAACGGCTATCTGACTGTGATTTCCGATGCCTTCAGCCCCATGCCACTGATGACCACGGTGCAAGTGAATGCCTGGGGCGACCCCCTGGACACTAGCGAGGACTGTGGTTTCAACCGGTGTGGTGGTTTCGGGGATTTCAACGACATAATCATCGATCAGCATGGTCGTGCATGGTTCGGATTAGCACACAACGTGGGCGGCGAAATCGGAATTTTCGGGACTATGGCTATCGGGCCGTCACTACGTGGTAACGGAACCCTGACAGAGATACCTTTGGGTGGGCCTGGGACCCTCTAGAGGGTGTTCCAGACCTCTTCCATGTTGTATGCGTCCCAAGCATACGAGGCGGAGAACAAAAGCATCGCGACGCCACAGAACGCCAGTAGTCTTCGATATGCGACTGGGGATATGCTGCCTCCCGCTCGATGGACTGCATATGCGATCGTTGCCTTAGTCAGCATTATCGTAACGAGGAACGTCACTGCATATGCGATGGGCGCAATGATGGTTTCCTCGATGGCGGAGGCCATCAGTGGCCCCCCTATCAGGAACCAGAAAACGTAGACGTTCGGGTTGAGTAGGTTGGTAATCACCCCTCGGAGGAAGGAGCCGGTGGGTGGCGGGGCGTCCGCATTTACATCGGGAGGTTCTAGGTAGAAGCACTGGAACCCCATCCAAGCAAGGAAGGCCGCGCCTGCCACTGTAACCAGGAACAGGAGCGTTTGATCTTCTGCGAGCCATGCGGCTGCGAATAGGCTGAATATCACCAAGGGGCCGTCTGTGAATATCGGCGCGGCTGCCGTCCAAAGGCCGGCACGGAGGCCGCCAGAGAGGGTTTCTCGGATCACCATGGTCAGCAACGGTCCTGGCTTGATGCCCTCGACGATACCGAGTGTAGCCCCTGCAAAGGCGAGGCCCAGTATCAAATCCAACTGAAGTGGATCGGTCATTCAGGCCCCCCACACTACCTCTTCGAAACGGCGGCGATTTTAGCTAGAAGCTCGAGTATCTCAAGATATAGCCAGATGAGGGTCACCATGAGG
>CEQN01030688.1_pt1 | contig 16036 bp, 14 predicted proteins | sample 427011 | NCBI WGS metagenome assembly CEQN01 (sample SAMEA2621277, study PRJEB7988) | marine metagenome | biome: marine biome (ENVO:00000447); feature: deep chlorophyll maximum layer (ENVO:xxxxxxxx); material: "saline water (ENVO:00002010), including plankton (ENVO:xxxxxxxx)" | depth 120 m
TCTGGTCTCAACATAGATGCTTCATCGATTAAAATAGCATCTATTCTATTTATTAATCTCTTGTTGTAGTGTTTTTTAATATCATGATCAGTAATAACATGGAATGGTAAATTAAAAAATGAATGAATCGTTTTAGCATCTACATTCAAGGCAGCTATAGCTGTTGGAGCTAAGATTACTATTTCTTTTTTAGAGTTTTTCTTGATATAACGTATTAATGAAGATTTGCCAGTGCCAGCCTTTCCTGTAATAAAGATATTTTTGTTAGATTTTTCAAATAAAGATATTATTTCTTTAAAATCTTCATTTAGTTCAAAATTTCTATCCATTATTAATGTAGAATGAACTGGAGTAATTTAGTAAATTCAAATATTGCTAGAAATATAGCTACTAAAGAACAAAAGAATATTACAACTATTAGAGGAGGTATTAATTCTGGTCTTCTAGCTGCAAGTAGTGTAATCAAAGATTTTTCTATTATTTTTTGAAGATAATAAATAATATTTCCAAATACTAAAGCTGAAAAAATAGGTCCTATAATAAAAAATACAAAAGGTTTCCAAGAGTAAACATCTGAGAATCCAACATCATTAGAATAGATATATAGACTAGCCCCAAACCAAAATAATACGGAAATAATTTTAGCATTTTTTCTTACTTTAGCATCTTGAAAAGCTTGTTGAGCTGCTTTTTTTTTATTCTTAATGCTTGTCATGACTTTACTCGGGAAGAATACTCATTATTTTCAGTGTCAATTCGTATTTGTTCACCCTCTTTAATAAAAATAGGGACCATTATGGTTTGTCCATTATCTAACTCTGCTTCCTTCAATGTTGATGATACGGTGTCACCTTTAATTGCATCAATAGTGGATTTAATAGTTACATTGACAAACTTTGGTGGATCTACTTGTATAATTTTATTATTCCATATTATTACATCACATTCATCACCATCAATTAACCATTTGGAATTTTCATCTAGAATATCACTAATGACCTCAGACTGTTCATATGTTTCTAGATTCATGAAAAAATATGTTTCGTTGTCTTTATACAGAAATTGCATTTTTGTATTCAATACATCAGCTTCTTGAATAGACTCTCCAATTTTTATTGTTTTTTCTAAAATTTTTTTATTTAGTAGATTTCTAATCTTCACTCTAGTAAAAGCTTGACCTTTCCCTGGATTAACAAAGTCATTTTCTATAACCAGATATGGCTCATTTTCAATGAGTATCTTATTTCCATTTTTAAGGAGGGCAGAGTTATCAGCCATTAACTTGCTTGTTGTTCATCAGTATATGCAATAATCTCTGTTTCTTGCAACTGCTGTATTCTCTTAGCTAATGGAGGATGAGTCGAAAAAAGTTTTTGTAAAGTTGATGTCTGTCCTTTGTTTGAGATTCCAAAGGCTAACATTTGATCTGGTAACTTAGCTGCTGAAAATCTCTCTAGGGCTCTCAAGGAACTAATCATTGATTCTTTAGAGGTTAATTGTGCACCTCCGTAGTCTGCACGAAATTCTCTACGTCTTGAATACCAACAAACAATTGTTGAAGCAAGTATTCCAAGTACGACTTGGGCGAATATTACCGTAAAGAAATAACCTATTCCATAACCTCTATCATTTTTTAGAATAACTCTATCAACAAAATGTCCTATCACTCTAGAGAAAAATATAACGAAAGCATTAACAATTCCTTGTATGAGACTGAGCGTTACCATGTCACCATTGGCTATATGACTCATTTCATGTCCTATGACGGCCTCTATCTCATTTTTATTCATACTATTTACTAATCCAGAACTAAGAGCAACCAAAGAACTGTTTTTTGAGGCACCAGTGGCAAAAGCATTAGGTCCCTCAGACGGGAAAATACCGATTTCTGGCATTTTTATACCTAATATCTGAGAATGCTTTTTGACAACATTGAAATACCATTTTTCAAATTCATTGGAAGGCTCATTGATGATTTTCACACCAGCCATACGCTTTGCCATCCATTTAGACATATACAATGAAATAAAGGAGCCACCCATGCCAAATACTAGAGAAAATAGCATTAATGAATCATAATCTAGGTCTACACCATTGCTTTGTAAAATGCCCGTAAAACCAGTAAGGCTGAGGAATATACTCAATACCAGCAGTATTGCAATGTTTGTTATTATAAAAAAGAAAATGCGTTTCATATTATTCCTCTATTCAATATTATAGGTTGTTTTACCTTTTTCAAGCAAAAACTTTTTATCAATTTTCTTACCTCTTCTATTTTTTTCCATAATAAACGGGCTAAGATCATCATAGTCTAATTTTTTGCTTCTTTTAGTATCATAACTAAATAACAAAGACTGTCCTTTTCGTAATACACCTGAAAAAACAATGGTTTCATTACTTGATTTAGGGATGTTGATAAGTTTGACACCCCTACCTTTAGATAATATTGGTATTTTTTTCAATGAACTAATAATCATATAGTTATCACTAGTAATTATTAGATAATGCGTATCATTATCGAGATCAACATTATTAGATTTAATAGCATAAGAATCTTTAGTTCTAAGAAGAGTTTTACCTTTTTTATTTTTGACAATAAGATCATCATGTAAACATATAAACCCATACCCAAGGTTTGTCATGGTTAATATACATAAATTTTCAGTTAAAGAGTGCATCCCCACAATATGAATACCATCCTGTATTTGAAAATATTTGCTCAAAGGATCACCTTGTCCTCTTGAAATTGCTATGTTTGTGGAATCTAAATTATAGACATATCCTAATTCATCGATAAATACCAATGGTCTATCAGTGTAAGTTTGTTCGTGTAATAAATATTCATCACCTGTTTTAAAAGTGAACTGTTTTTTTGAAATATCGTGTCCTCTAGAAAACTTAATCCATCCATTTTTTGATAAGACAGATGTTATAGGGTCAGACGTGATTATTTGCTTAACTTCTATAGCCTTAGATGAGATGCCATTGGATATTTTTGTCCCTCTTTCTCTTGAAAAGTTTTTTATTATCTCATTTAATTCTGATTTTAAATATGTTTTAAGTCTAGCTTTAGAGTTTAATAATGATGTAATTGTCTTCTCGTTAGTCTTTAATTCTTTCAATTCATTAATAATATTTTTTTCTTGTAGCTTAGCCAGATTTCTAATTTTCAGATTAATAATTGCTTCATATTGTTCATTTGAAAACTTAAACAGTTTGATAAGTTTTTTCTTAGGATCGTCCTCATTCCTAATTATTTTTATAATCTTATCTAAATTGTTATACACAATAATGTAAGCATCCAAAATATGAATGCGTCTTTTTATCTTAGCTAATTGCCATGATAATTTATTTTTGATAGTGCTCAGTCGATATTTAATCCACTCTGATAATATTTGATGTAGATTTTTTACTTGCGGCTTTCCATCTAAACCTATCATATTTAGATTTACTCTCAGACTCTTTTCTAAATCAGTGGTAAAGAATAAATGGGACATAATATCTGCTGGATTATAACTTCTACCTTTCGTTTTTAGTAGAATTCTAACAGGGTTGTCTTGATCGGAAGCGTCGAGCACACTACTTATGAATATTGATTTTTTGAGATATATTTGATCTTGTATTTGTTCGATTATTTTAGTTGTATTTGCTTGATATGGAATAGAATCGATTATTATTTCTTTGCCAATAACTTTATATGTAGCTCTAAGTTTTACATTCCCTGTCCCTGATTTATATATCTCTTCCAACTCTGATTCATTTAATAGTAGCTCTCCTTTTGTTGGAAAATCAGGGCCAAGAATAATTTTCCGTAAATCATTTATCGATAATTTTGGTTTATCCAGAAGAGCTATAACTGCATCAAGAGTTTCTTTCAAGTTATGAGAAGGTATGTCTGTAGACATTCCGACCGCGATTCCTGAACTTCCATTGATTAAAATATTTGGTACTTTAGATGGTAATGTTTTAGGTTCATCTAGTGTCCCATCAAAATTTGGCGCCCATTTAACGGTACCCATATTAATTTCATCAAGAAAGATATTAGAAAATCTTGTAAGCCTAGACTCTGTATATCTCATTGCTGCAAATGATTTTGGATCATCTTGTGTACCCCAGTTACCTTGTCCTTCAATAAAAGGGTGATTATAAGAAAAGTCTTGAGCTAACATAACCATTGCTTCATAACATGCAGTGTCTCCATGGGGATGAAATTTTCCTAAAACATCACCAATAGTTCTAGCTGATTTTTTAAATTTTGAAGTATATGTTAGTGCAAGTTCGTTCATTGCATATAAGATTCTTCTCTGTACTGGTTTTAATCCATCTGAGATATTAGGTAAAGCTCTATCTAAAATTACATACATAGAATAGTTTAAATAAGCCCTTTCGGAAAAATCTTTGACAGGAAGTCTTTCTATGGTTTTATCGGAGTCTTTTATTATTTTTTCTAAATCTATATCCATATCTTAATCAATCTGAGCGAGATCTCCTTTTTTTTCGAGCCATATTTTTCTATCAGGTGATTTCTTTTTAGATAAAAGCATGTCCATTAAGATTGTGTCTTTATTGCCTGAAGATATTGTCAACTCAATAAGTTTTCTTGATTTCTTAGACAATGTCGTATCTCTCAATTGTGTAGGATTCATTTCACCCAAACCTTTGAATCTAGTTATAGAAACTTGAGGATGATTATCATCAATTTTAAGTTTTTTAAGTAATTTAACTTTTTCATTTTCATCAACAACATAATGTGTTTCTTTTTTATAATCAATTCTAAATAATGGAGGTTTAGCTATATAAATATGTCCCGATTCTATTAATGATTTGAAATGTTTATAGAAAAGAGCAGTTAATAGTGTAGCAATGTGCAATCCATCTGAATCAGCATCAGCTAAAATACATATCTTGCCATAACGCAATTTACTTATATCATCTGATCCAGGATCCACTCCTATTGATACACTAATATCTTTTACCTCTTTAGAATCGAGGATTTTATCTGAAGATAATTCCCACGTATTTAAAATTTTACCTCTTAATGGAAGAATAGCCTGACAAGACCGATCTCTTGCTTGTTTAGCCGAGCCTCCAGCTGAATCTCCTTCAACAAGGAATAGCTCTGATACTGAACTATCCTTAGAAGTACAATCAGATAATCTACTTGGTAATAGGATAGACTTTGTGTTTGTTTTCTTTGAATCTGAGGTAGATGATAATAAACGTGCCTGAGCATTTTTAATTGCAATCTCTGCAATTCTATCCCCTACTTCTGTATGTTTATTTAACCATAACTCAAATTTATCCTTCAACTGTGCTGTTAACATTGATGATAAATGATTAGACTGGAGCTTTCCCTTGGTTTGTCCGGAGAATTGTGGGTTACTCATTTTAAATGATAAAATAAAAGAAACATTTTTCCATATATCTTCGGGAGATAGTTTTAAATTTTTTGGCAAAAGACTCCTTCTTTCACAAAATTCACGCATTGCCTCAATTAAGCCTGCTCTGAATGAGTTTACATGAGTCCCTCCATATGCGGTGGGTATTAAATTAACATAACTTTCTTGAAGAGGGTCCGATGGCTCCAAAAGCCATAAAGCAGACCATTCTAACTTATAGGTCTCACCATCAATCGTTCCATGGTAAGATTTATCAGGTAAATAATCTCCGGAAATATTATTTGCATTAATTAAATATTCTTTAAGATCACCATCATGAAAAAACTCTTGTTCACCCATTCCATATTTTTCATCAATTAAGATTAGTTTCAAATTTGGCTGTAAAATTGACTTAGCTTTAACAAGATGAGTTAAATCTTTTATGTTTATATCTAAAGTATCAAAATACTTCTCATCAGCTTTAAATTTCACGGTGGTTCCTTGTTTTTTTTTGGATATTTTCTTTGATGATTTAAGTTTATTACTAAGCTTTCCATTATTGAAAACCATTGAATATTCTTTATTATCTCCATTTCTAATTATTTTTAATGATAAAGATTCTGATAATGCATTTACCACAGATACTCCTACACCATGCAGTCCACCAGAATATTTATAGTTTTTTTCTGAAAATTTTGCTCCCGAATGTAAATTTGTCATTATTACTTCAACACCAGGAATTTTATGTTTTGGATGCAAATCTACAGGCATCCCCCTACCATTATCTTCCACAGATACTGAATAATCCTCATGCAGCCTTATAATGATTTCATCACAGAATCCGGATATTGCTTCATCAACACTATTATCAATAAGTTCTTGGATTAAATGATTCGGAGTAGATGTATCAGTGTACATGCCCGGTCTTTTCTGAACAGGCTCTATACCTTTGAGGACTTCAATGTCTGATGATGTATATTTTTTTTTCACTATGATGATGTATAATTAAAATTATATTACTATATATAAATGAGAATATAAATGAATTATGTATTTTATGATTTCGAAACTTCTGGAATAAATGTAAATTTTGATCAACCTTTACAAATCGCAGCTGTATTATTAGATGAAGAATTTAATGAAATAGATGTCATTGATGAAAGATGTAAGTTAAAAGATGGGGTTATAGCTAACCCTAAAGCTCTTTTAGTTAATAGGGTAAAAATAGATATTTTAAGAGATGCTCAATCATTTTATGACATGATGGATATCGTACAGGATAAGTTCTCTAAATGGTCACCGGCCACATTCATAGGTTATAATAGTATATGGTTTGATGAAGAAGTTTTAAGAAATAGTTTATTTCAGTCCTTACATGATCCTTACATAACTAATACAAATAATAATTCACGAGCAGATTTATTTAAAATTGTACTTGGCCTTGCTCCTTTAGGATTAGACATTTTAAATTTACCAATAAAGGGAGAAAAGGGAAGAATCAGTTTCAAACTAGAAGATATTGCAAAAGCAAATGACATACAGAGCACAATAAAAGACTATACAGCTCATGATGCTTTAAGTGATGTACGCGCAACAATTGGGGTGGCGAAAATTATTAAAGAACAAGCATCAGATTATTGGAATGAATGCATGAAAACTATTAAACCCAAGGATATGGAGGATTATCTTAGTACCAGTAAGTATTTTTTTGCAGCCCCAACACATACATCGTCAAAAAAGTATACACCTATTTCTTATTTAACAACAAATCCAAACTATTTAAGAGAGTTAGCCTTTTTTGATTTAGAAAATGATCCACTTAGATTTTCAGACTCTAGGGTATCAGCAATAATTGCTTTGATAGAAAGTAAACAGAAAGTAATTCGCTTACTCAAATCAAATAAATCACCAGTAATTCTTAGCTCAGAATATATTAAAAATCTAGATATATATAAAAAGGAAGACTTTTTAGAATTTGACAAAAAAGCTAATGACTTAGAAAAGCAAGAAAGTTTCGTAAACAATTTAAAACAGGCATTAGTAGACAGGCTTGATGATTATCAAATTAATCAAGCCGTGCCAGAATTTTTAGAAGATCAACTATATACCGGAGAATTTTTTTCGTCTAGTGATAAAGAAAAAATGAAGATATTTAAAAATACTAATAGCCCTAATGAACAATATAAAATTTCTCAAGAGTTTCAAGACCCAAGACTTAGAGAGATATGTTATAGATTTTTATTTTCTATCAGCCCAAATGTATTACCAGATGACAAACTATTAGAAAGAAAAAGATTTATTGCTGATAAAGTTTTTTGTAAAGAGGATAAGGTGAAATGGTGTACCCTTGAAAAGGCTAAAAATGAACTTCAGGCAATAAAAGATGATGATAAATATATTGACCAAAAAGACTATATTCAAGAAATTGATAAATATATTAAATCAGAAGAAGAAAAATATACATCTTATTTACTTGGACTTGTTTAATTGGGCCAATATTTCAATTATTTTTCTCGAAGATACATAGCCTGGTATGACTGTTCCATCTTCAATAAATATCATCGGTGTTCCATTAACATTCAAATCACTTGCTAGATTATAATTATCTTTTATTGGATTATTACATTCCATACCTCTAATAAAATTATTTTTAAAAACTTGATCTAGGGCTGTTTTTCTATCATCTGCACACCATACTGATACCATATCTTCATATGCATCATCGTCAACTCCATTTCTTGAAAATAGAACATACCTTATAGCTATATTATTCTCTAAAAGATCATTTATCTCATTATGCATTTTTTGGCAGTAAGGGCATGATGTATCTGTAAAAATCGTAATCGTGTGATTAACTTTTTTTGGTTTATATATTACAGTATCTTCATTTTTAATTTTTGATAAAAAAGATTTTCTTTTTACCTTTATACTATTTTCTGTGAGATTGCTCCCACTCTGGAAATCAATTATATTTCCAGCAATGAGATGTCTAAAATCTGTTGTGAGATAGAATATTTGGTCCTGTATAGCAATTTCGAAGAAAGAATCATTTAGTCTTTCAACAGAATCTATTTTAATATGAGGGTATTTTTCATTCATGGCATTTTCTACATCCGATTCCGTTGTTACGTTTTTAGTACAAGAAATAATTAAAAAACTCAAAATTAATAGTAAGGATATCTTCTTCATAAGTTTCTAGCCTCTTGGATGAAATTTTGCATGAAATTTAATAAGTCGTTCTTTAGCAACATGCGTATATATTTGTGTAGTAGATAAACTAGAATGACCTAATAACATTTGAACAGATCTTAAATCGGCTCCATGATTTAATAAATGTGTTGCAAATGCATGTCTCAAAGAATGAGGAGAAATGGTTTTGCTATCTAAAGATATTTTAGAGTAATTATTAATAATACTCCAACATGACTTACGAGATAACTGCTTTCCTCTATTGCTCAAGAAGAGATACACATTTTCATTTTCTGCTACTAAATCCTGACGAATGTTATCAATATAGTCTGTTAGCCAAGATAGAGCAGTTTCTCCTACAGGCACTATTCTCTCTTTTCCTCCTTTGCCAGCAATTTTTACAATACCGCGTTTAAAATCAATCTCGTTAAACTTTAAGTTAATTAATTCAGATATTCTTAATCCTGTTGCATATAGAAGTTCTAACATAGCTTTATCTCTAATCCCGTAAGGTGATGAAAGATCAGGGGCGCATAAGATTTTTTCAACATCTTCTTCGCTAATATTGATAGGCAACTTACGACCAATCTTTGGAGATTCAATTAATTCACTGGGGTTAATTTTGATAATACTATTATAGGTTAACCAGTTGAAAAAGCTTTTTATGGAAGATAATGATCTATTGATGGATGACGAGAGATTTCCTTTTTTGATTTTTTCTGCCAAAAACATATTAATATCAATTTCAGTACATGCTTTCATAGTCTTATCTTTTGAAGACAACCATTTAGACAATTGATTCAAATCAGAAGCATAAGATTCAATAGTGTTTTTAGAAAGTCCTTTTTCAATCCAAATTGAATCGCAAAAATTATCAATAATATTATCATTTACACTGTTCTGCATATATCATATCCTAAAGCAGTCATATATTATTGTACTATACTTTAAAAAAAATAGTAAAGCGGAGACAATGCAAAATAAGAATAAATATAGTTGTATAAACGAATTCGATCCATCTGCTCTAGATGAAGTCAAGGCAATCGCAAGAATAACAAAATCTATTAAACAAATAGATAAAAGTGAAAAAGTGAATATAAAACAGTCTTTTGGTCGAGTCTGCTTTGAAAATATTAAATCAAAAATTAGCATACCATCTTTTAGAAATTCTGCTATGGATGGATATGCTGTTAATATATCGCAATTAAAAAAAAATAACTATATTCTTAAGCAGACTGGAATATCTCTAGCGGGGAAACCATACATAAAGAAATTGAAAGAAAAAGAAACTATTCGCGTAATGACTGGTTCATTAATTCCTCAGAACTGTGATGCGGTAATCATGAAGGAGATGGTACAAATACGAAAAAGTAGTATTACCTTTCCAGATACTATCAAAAAAAATCAAAATATAAGATTCATAGGTGAGGATATAAAAAAAAATAATCTCATAATAAAAAAAGGTAAGGTAATAGACTATATAGATTTAGGAATATTATCATCTATTGGTATTAGCACAGTCAAAGTATTTGCTAAACCTATAGTAAGTTTTTTTTCAACAGGCGATGAACTGGTTTCAATTACAAAGAGATTAAGAAAAGGAGAAATCTATGATAGCAATAGATATTTGTTATTTGGCTTACTTTCAAAATTACCAGTCATAATCAAAGATATGGGTGTTGTGAGAGATAATGAGTTAGCTATAAGTAATAAATTAAAAGAATGTAGCAAAATATCTGATGTAATCATCACTACTGGTGGAGTTTCAGTAGGTGATGCAGATTTTATCAAAAGCGCTTTAAAAAAGGTTGGGGAAATTAATTTTTGGAAAATATCAATAAAACCTGGGAGACCTCTAGCATTTGGAAAAATAAATAAAGCAAAATTTTTTGGACTACCAGGAAATCCTGTCTCGGCGGCAATAACATTTCAGTTATTTGTAATTCCTGCGATAGAGAAAATGTTATGCAGCAGAAAACATAAAAAACTGATTATTAAAGCCAAGCTTGTAACTAATTTAACTAAGAAAAAAGGGCGTATAGAATACAAAAGAGCTATTTTAACTCACGATAATGGTGACTATATTGTTAATACAACAGGCCTGCAAGGATCAAATATACTAACATCACTTGCATCAGCTAACTGTTATATAAGACTTTCTGCTGAGACTGATAAAGTTAAAAAAGGAGACTACGTTGATACATTGCCTTTTGATATTGAAATATGAATACAAGCGATAAAAATTATATAAATATTGGTTTCATAAAGAATATAATCATATGTATTTATGACCTTATGTTATTATTCTCAGTTTTATTCTTTATGTCTTTACCTGTTATTTTAATTTCTGATGGGCAAGCAATTATTAATAATATTCTATATCAATTATATCTCTTGATAATAATATTATTTTACTATCTATGGTTTTGGATTAAGCATAATCAAACTTTAGGAATGAAGAGCTGGAAGACATATATTGTTAATAATAAAAATGAAAGTAAATTATCTATTAGACAATGTCTTCTTAGACTTATCATATCATTATTAGGTGGTCATATTTTGTTAATAGTGCATAAACATTCGTTGCAAGATCTCATTTCAAAAACAAAAATCATTAGCAAAATATCTAACGCAAGCTAGCTTGCAATTGGTAGTCTAATAAATACTTGCCAGCTATGATGAATAATAGATTTGGCAAGAGAACACTAATTATAGGAGCAATACCTAAAACCATTCCTAAATTAGGCAAAATCGAGCTTATTATAAAAAAAGCAATACCTATAAACACCCCCAGAACAATCCTCTGACTAAGATTAGATGATCTCTGTCTACCAAAAATAAAAGGCATTGAAAGAAAAAGCATAATAATAGTAGAAAATGGTTTAAATATTTTATCCCAATATATTTTCTTTTGTGTAGTTGCATCGAGATTATTTTGGTCTAGATAGGAGATATTTTTCACTACATCAGATAAGGATAGGCTTGTCGCTTTGTGAGTTTTGATATTTATTAGTTTTCTATCAATAAACTCGATGGTTTCTTCTTCAGCAAAATATTTTTTAGTAATTGGTATTGATGTTAGAATTGTTTCCTCAGTTTTCGTGAGCTTCCATACTTTATCGATATATCTAGCCTCTACTATTGTTTTTATAGAAGATAATGTACTTTTTTCATCATATTTATACATTGTTATATCTCTTAGATTTTTATCTGAATATATTTCATTAATTTTTATATAAGTATTATTATTTTTAAACCAAACGCCATTTTTATGAAATATTACTTTTTTATTAAGAGCTTGATTTTTATTTTTCTCAGCTTCATTACTGAATGTAGGTACTATTGAGTCTGATATATAATAAAACAATGTAGATAATATAAATGCCTGAACAATTATTATAGTCATTATCTTTGTAGTTGAAATACCTGCAGCCTGCATTGAAACAAATTCCATATCTGAGGCCATAGCGCCCAATGAAAGCATTGAGCCAATGAGTACCGCATAAGGAAACATAATTGAAATGCTTTTTGGTATATTTAAGACGATATATTTAGATAAAGTATATATATTATAATTTCCTATATTTAAATATTTTATTTCTGCAGTAAAAGAAAAAAATATTTCTAAAGATACTAATACAATTAGGCTTACTATTAATCCTAAAGAAAATCTTTTAAATAAATACATATAGATTATCATTATTGTCTACTCGGAATTTTAGTTGAGTCTTGAAAGTATAAAAAAGCTATAAAGGCAATTAAAATGATATGTATCCACCATAATCCAAGTACACCTGGTGTAAATTCTAACAAATACATTTTTTTAACAAGAGACATAGTTATAAAATAAGAAAAATAAAAAAGTGCAGCTAAAAATATTTTATTATATCTACCTTTCCTTGGCGAAGAGTGACTTAATGGGATAGCAATGAAACCTAATATCAACGTAGCCAATGGTAAAATCAGCCTAGATTGTAATTCTGCTTTTGCCTCCAAATTATTTAAAAAAAATAACTCATATGTGCTTAAAGCTTCATACTTAGAATTTATAAATGCTGGCAAATCTTGTCCAAGTTGTACACCATGTTCAAGATATTTTGTTGTTCTTGTATTACCTTTATATGGAGGAAGAATTTCTGTTATAACGCCATCTTTTAATAAAATATATCTCCGCTCATCTTTATCTTTAATATACGAAGCAGTGACAGAGTTTTCAATCGTATTAGATTTCTTTTTCGATGAGCTAAAAAATATATCATGCAAGGTATCATTTTTGATGCTATCTACAAAAAATGTTGCTTTACCATTTTGAGATGAATTAAATCGACCAGCTCTAATTTCTTCGACCTTTTCTTCACTATTTAACCTATGTTCGAGCTTATATCTAAACTCAGTAGCAGATGGTGTGATATATAATGAAAAAATAGCTACAATAATAAATGTAGGAATAATAATTGTTTTTAGAGATTTTGCTAAATCAATTGGCGAAATGCCTGAAGAAAATATCACTGACATCTCATTGCTGTTATAAAATTTACCAAGAGAAATAACGATGCCAAAGAAAAGGCTTATAGGAATGACATATATTGAATATTGGGTTATTTTAACTAGAATTACAGGAAATAGTAAATAAGTCGGAAAATTACCTACAGAGGCTTCTTCTATCAATCGTAACATGGTGTTAGATGATAATATCACCATAAATATCAGGAACACTGCAAGAGAAGATCTTAGAATCTCTTTTAACAAATATTTATCAAGAATTTTCATTATGGTAATATATTTTATCAAATTTTAACAAGTTTTAAAAAAAAATGTTAATCTAGTATATATTCTCATAAAATGGATAAAAGGTAAAAATATGGATTATAAAAGCTTAAAAGCCAATACAATAATAGGCAAAACTGATATATATTTGGTTGGGGTCTATACTGACAAGAGATTATCTCACCTTGGGAAATCTATAGCTAAATTGAATATAGAATTAGCAAAAAAGTGCTTCAATAAAAATGATTTTACTGGAAATATCGGTGATCATAGAACTATTGATGATTTCAAAAATAATGTACAAATACTCTTTTTTGGTCTGGGAGATAAAGACAAATATAGTCCTCTTACCTTAAATAAATCTATTAAAGGAATAATAAGTAAGATTAAAGATATACATGTCACTAATATTTCGATTAATACTGATAACATAATTTCAAAAAGAAATAATGTTACTTTAGAGTTATTGGTGACTTATTTGGAAGACGGCTTTTACAAATATATTTATAAAAAAGAAAAGAAAAAGTCAAAAATTAAATCTTGTAATTTAATTTCTAATAAAATTTTTCCACGGAAGGCATTTATTACAAGTGTTACAAATGGTAAAGCAATTTCTAATGGTATCAAGCTAGCAAAGGATCTTGGTAATACTCCACCTAATATTTGTAATCCAACTTTCTTAAGTAATGAGGCAATAAAACTAAAAAAGATTAATAAAAAATTAAAAGTAACTGTTATCAATGAAGCAAAAATGAAATCTATGGGCATGGGCTCATTATTATCTGTATCACAAGGTAGTAAAGAGCCGGCAAAATTAGTAGCCATTGAATATATGCCTGTGAAAAATAAACAGCCTATCGTCTTAGTTGGCAAAGGTATAACATTCGATACAGGTGGAATATCCCTTAAACCATCGCCAAATATGGATGAAATGAAATATGACATGTCAGGCGCAGGCAGTGTACTTGGTACTATGAAGGCGCTTGCTGAAATGAATATTAATAAAAATGTTATAGGCATTATAGCTTGTGCTGAAAATATGCCTGGAAGTCAAGCAACCAGGCCAGGTGATGTTTATACAAGTATGTCTGGATTGACAATTGAAATATTAAATACAGATGCTGAAGGACGACTGGTTCTTTGTGATGCCCTTACCTACTCGAGAAAATATAAACCAAAATATATGATAGATATGGCAACGCTGACAGGAGCCTGTCTTGTTGGGCTTGGTAAATATCCAAGTGGATTATTCTCAAATGATCAAAAACTCGCCGAGTTAATTAAAAAATCTGCAGATAAAACGGGTGACAGAGTCTGGCAATTACCATTATATGATGATTATTTTGAAGAGTTGAAAACAAATTTTGCGGATATTCAAAATATTGGTGGCAGATATGGTGGAGCCATTACAGCTGCAGCATTTTTAGCTAAGTTTACAGATGGAGTTAAATGGGCACATTTAGATATTGCGGGAACAGCATGGGAGGTTGGGAAGAATAAAGGCTCTACCGGCAGACCAGTAAGTCTATTAATAGACTTCGTACTCTCAAATTAAAACATTGGATAATTCAGCAATATTTTACATATTAGACTCAGATGACGACATTAATTATTGTACGTGTAAAATTATCAAAAAATTTTATGAGGAAGGTAAAAAAATCTTAGTTTCGTCAAAAAATTCTATATTGATAGATGATTTAAATAAATTATTGTGGACATTTGAGCAATTAAGCTTTATTCCTCATTCTACAAGCAAAGATTATGATTCATTTACTCCGGTGTTATTAACAGAGACGGGCTATAAGAATGATTCTATAATTAAAAAAGATTATAATATATTTATAAATCTTGATGATGAAGTAAAAACTGACTATTATAATTATGAGATTGTAATAGAACTTGTCAGTGGTAATGAACATCAAAAAAATCTAGCAAGAGAGAAATATCTGTATTACAAAAAAAATAGACTTAACGTGAAACATGAAAATCTATAAATGGATATAAAATACTCACCAAAAGAATTAGAGTCTAATATCTATAAAAAATGGACAGAAAATGACTGTTTTTCAGCTAAAGATTTAAAATCAAACTATTCAATCGTCTTACCGCCACCTAATGTTACCGGAACATTACACATGGGTCATGCATTTCAGCATACAATAATCGATATACTAATTAGATATAATAGGATGTTAGGTAAAAGTGTTTTATGGCAACCAGGAACAGATCATGCAGGTATTGCTACGCAACTTGTTGTTGAAAATAATCTAAGTAAAAATGGAAAAACAAGAAATTCTATTGGCAGAGAAGCTCTTGTTAATGAAATATGGAAATGGAAGGAACAATCAGGTAATACAATTATATCTCAAACTAAACGAATTGGTTCGTCTGCTGATTGGAATAGAAATAGATTTACAATGGATGATGGTTTAAGCGATGCTGTGAAAAAAGTTTTTATTGAATTGTATGATGAAAAAATTATTTATCGTGGTAATAGATTAGTTAATTGGGATATCAAACTTCAAACTGCTATTTCTGATCTAGAAGTCACAAATACAGAAAAACTGGGGTATTTATATTATATTACTTATGAATTAGAGAATATAGATAAGACATTAACTGTTGCGACTACTAGGCCGGAAACATTATTTGGTGACAGTGCCATATGTATAAATCCCAATGATATAAGATACAAAGACTTA
>CEQN01148629.1_pt1 | contig 16033 bp, 16 predicted proteins | sample 427011 | NCBI WGS metagenome assembly CEQN01 (sample SAMEA2621277, study PRJEB7988) | marine metagenome | biome: marine biome (ENVO:00000447); feature: deep chlorophyll maximum layer (ENVO:xxxxxxxx); material: "saline water (ENVO:00002010), including plankton (ENVO:xxxxxxxx)" | depth 120 m
ATTATACTTTTAGATAAAATCCAAAAATTAGGTGAAATTGGAGATGTAGTTGAGGTGAGCTCAGGATATGCCAGAAACTTTCTTATTCCCAAGAAAAAAGCTATGTTCGCCTCCGATGAAAACCTAAAGTATGTTGAGAGCAAAAAAGCAGAATTAGCTGCAGCTTCAGCTGATGAGATGGCAAATGCTCAAGGTAAAGCTGATAAAGTTTCTGAGGCTAAGGTTGAAATTAAAGTTCAAGTTACTGAGGAGGGTGCTTTGTATGGCTCAGTTGGTACTAGAGAAATCTCTGATGCATTCAGTGAAATTGATCATGTTGTAGATAAAAGTGTTATTCAATTACCTGATGGGCCTTTAAAAGAGCTCGGAGATTATTCAATCACTTTATTATTCCATCCTGAAGTTTCATGTGTTGTTGAGGTATCTGTTCAGCCAGAGTAGTTGTTATCTTAATAATATGATGTAAGAATCATATTTATGTCTAGCAAATCCATAGAAAATACAGAGCAAGTTAGAGAGCTTGAAAGGGCTATCTTGGGCGGGCTAATGCTTGAAACAGAAAGATATGATGCTGTTAGCGAGATCATTGAATTTACTGATTTTGAGAGTCAAGATCATCAAAATATTTTTCAGTCAATGGGCGAGCTAGTTAATTCTAATAAACCTCTAGACCCTTTGACGGTTTCAGATCGACTGGATAGCAAAAATCTCTTAACAAGGGCAGGGGGTAAGAATTATTTAATTGATTTGGCCTCAACAAGCCCCTCTGCAGCTAATTTAGAAGCTTACGCTGGGATGATTAGACAAAAATCTATTTCAAGAAGGCTAATGAAAATCAACTCTGAGATTTCTGAACTTATCGTCAACCCCCAAGGTAAAGATGCGGCTGAATTACTTGATGAGGCTGAAACAAAAATTTTTTCACTAAATGATGAAGCTAGTAGAACATCTATAAATATCCAGAAATTAGATGAATTAATACCTCAGTCAATTGAAAAGATGAATGAAATTGCAAAAAAGGGTTCTTCGTTACTTGGGGCTTCAACAGGATTCAAAGATTTAGATAGAAAATTACAAGGTCTTCAGAATGGAGATTTGATAATAGTTGCCGCAAGACCAAGTATGGGCAAAACTGCTTTAAGTATGAACATAGTTGAAAACTTCATAGTTAACAAAGATATAACTGGAGGTATATTAGTGTTTAGTCTTGAAATGCCAGCCGAGGCACTCACAACAAGATTGCTTGCAAGTAATGCCAGGATTGATCAGCAAAAAGTCAGAGCTGCTTCTATGAACAAAGAAGAACTGAATAAATTTATGGAGTCTTCTTCAAGATTAAAAGATTTGCCCTTGTATGTCGATGATAGTTCTTTGCTATCTCCAATGGAGTTGAGAGCTAGGGCAAGAAGAATTGCTAGACAAGAGCCTAATGGATTGTCTTTGATAGTTGTTGATTATCTTCAATTAATGCAGATTCCAGGTTCTCAAGAAAATAGAGTTAATCAAATTTCCGAAATTTCCAGATCATTAAAAATGCTTGCAAAGGATCTAAATATTCCTGTAATTGGAATCTCTCAGTTAAACCGTGCTGTGGATCAAAGGCCTAATAAAAAACCTATTATGTCTGATTTAAGAGATTCGGGAGCCATAGAACAAGATGCTGACGTAATTTTATTTATATACAGAGATGAGGTATATAACGAGGACTCTGAGGAAGGCAACAAGGCCGAAATTATAATTGGCAAACAAAGGAACGGACCTATCGGAAAAGTGAACCTCACTTTCCTTAAAGAATATACTAGGTTTGAAGACTTTGCTGTCGACAGCTATTACGACTCTATAAAATGATTGAACCAAGTTCAGAGCTTGTAATTGATTATGAGCTTGTTAGGAATAATATCCAAATAATTAAAAGTAACCTACCTGCAAATTGCAAAATCATGGGTATTATAAAAAGTAATGCATATGGACATGACCTTGAGAAAGCTACAAAGGCACTAGATGATGCAATAGATGGATATGGTGTTGTTAGACTAGAAGAGGCTCTTAAGATACGAGAAACCTCTTTGAAGCCAATCTTAGCTATGCAAGGAGTATATTCATCAGATGCTTATGATGCTTTAAAACAAAATAATATATGGTCTGTTGTTCACTCAATTTCTCAATTGCCATTGGCAAAGCAATACCAAGACGATCTGCTGTTTTGGATAAAAGTAAATACTGGAATGAATAGACTTGGCATTGGATTAGATGAGCTTGATCAATTTCAATCACTTTTAAAGAGTCCAAATGTTTTGATGACGCATTTAGCTTGTGCGGATAATCCAGAAGATGAGTTAAATATTATTCAATTCAAGAATTTTGAACATGCTTGGGATCAGGTTAAAAATGACATGCAGAGAAGTGTGCTGAATTCAGCAGGCGTGTTTAATTTTCCCAATCAAGCATATGACTGGGTTAGACCAGGTATTGCCATGTATGGAGGAATCGACTTTCCTGGTTTAAAAACTGCTATGACATTTAGAAGTCAAATTATTTCTATTCAATCTTTAAATAAAAATGAAAGAATTGGATATGGCGGCAGGGTAGAGATAAAAAAACCATCTAAGGTTGCTATTGTTTATTGCGGTTATGCTGATGGTTTTCCCCAAACAGCAATAGATGGAACGTCTGTCATAGTGAATAACTGTCAATCTCAAATTATCGGCAGAGTAAGCATGGATCTCATTTCGATTGATGTTACAGAAATCCCTGATTGCAAAATTGGAGATTGGTGTGAATTATGGTCACCTGATTTATCGATATTAGAGAATACTAAAAAAAATCATTTGATTTCTTACGAACTTATGACCAAAATGAGCCAAAGAGTGAAACGGCAATATCTGAATATATGAAAATAAAATATACAAAAAATAACCCTAGAGATATTAAATTAGAGGAAGATTTACCTCCATATATGACTGAGGGAGTTGCTAATGATATTGCTGAAATCTTTAATACTCCATTATCGGGAGCATATAACTGGGACTACACTGTTCAAGATAACAGGATTAAAAAGCTATATGAACTAGGCAAGGAGCTTAATTGGAATGTAGAGGTTGATGTGGATTGGTCTAGACCATTTGAAACCCTGACTGAACCAACTCCAATATTTTGGGATGATTATGCTCCATATCAAAAATTTTCTGATGATAAAAAAGTAGAATTTTTAAATCATCGAATTGCTTGGAGTCAGAGTCAATTTCTCCATGGGGAGCAAGGAGCCCTTCTTGTTGCCTCTCAACTTACATCGTGTGCTCCAACTTATAACGCAAAACTTTATGCAGCATCTCAGACATTTGATGAAGCTAGGCATGTAGAAGCTTTTAATAAGTATATTCAAACAAGAACAAAGCTCATGTATCCAATTGGCAATGCTTTGAAATCAATTTTAGATAAAATTCTTACTGATCCAAGGTGGGATCTTAAGTTCATTGGTATGCAAATTATTATTGAGGGATTAGCATTAGCTGCATTTCAAACCTCGAGAGAGCTTACGAAAGATCCAGTATTACGAGACATGCTTGGCTTGATCATTCGGGATGAGGCTAGGCACGTTACCTTTGGAATAAATTATTTAGAAGAGTTTGTTGAAACCTTATCAGATGATGAAAAAGAAGATCGTGCTCAATTTGCCTATGAAGCATGCTGGCTTAGCAGGGAAAGGCTTGTCTCAATGGATGTTTTTGAGCATTTTGGTTGGAATGCTGAGGATGCAAGACAATTTCAATTAAGTTCTGATATTACTAAGCATTTCCAAAAACTACTTTTTCAAAGAGTCATGCCAAACCTAAGAAGAATTGGCCTGTTAAGAGATTCTGTAAAAGGTAAATTTGAAGATCTAGGTATTCTAGAATACGCTGAAGCCAAAAGTGATGCTGAGATCGACTGGGCTGATCTATCAAGACCTTTATTTGAAGAATCTGCTTAACTTAGTTTTTATTAGGGCTAGAATCTGATATTCTGTATTCCCATCATAACTTAAAAACTGATGGCTCAAACAAAGTACATTTTTATCACTGGTGGCGTTGTCTCCTCTCTAGGCAAAGGTATTGCAGCTGCATCAATTGGAGCTCTGTTTGAGGCAAGAGGTTTAAAAATTTCTTTAAATAAGCTCGATCCATACATCAATGTCGACCCCGGAACCATGAGCCCCTTTCAGCATGGCGAAGTTTTTGTTACTGATGATGGAACAGAAACTGACTTAGATCTTGGGCATTATGAAAGATTTGTTCGTTTTCAGGCAAGCAAAAAAAATAATTTTACTGCTGGAAAGGTTTACGAAAAAGTCATACAAAATGAAAGGAAGGGCGACTATCTCGGAGGAACTGTTCAGGTTATCCCTCATATCACAGATGAAATCAAAAGAAGGATTAAAGAGGGTGCAAAAGGTGCAGATATTGCAATTGTAGAAATAGGCGGGACAGTAGGCGATATTGAAAGCCAACCTTTTATTGAGGCAATCAGACAGATGATGCTTGAACTCCCGTCATCTAATACTGCATTAGCACATCTTACTTTAGTCCCATACATTAAAGTATCCGAAGAGCTTAAAACTAAACCTACTCAACATTCTGTAAAGGAGTTGAGATCTCTTGGCTTACAACCAGATTGCTTAATATGCAGATTAGAAAAAGAGTTACCAAATGATGAAAAGAAAAAGATAGCCTTATTTTGCTCAGTGAATCCTAATAGTGTTATTTCAATGCATGACGCAGAAACAGTATATTCAATACCTTTGCTGTTATATTCGCAGGGAGTAGATAAAATTCTCCTCAAAAAATTAAACTTACTCAAAGTAAAATCTCCTAGATTGAATGATTGGAAAAGAGTGGTAGATGCAAAATTAAATCCTAAGAAGAAAGTCTCCATTGCGGTCGTTGGTAAATACGTTGATCTAAAAGATTCCTACAAATCATTAAACGAAGCCCTTGACCATGCTGGAATTGTAAATCTTGCAAAAGTTGAAATTGACATGATAGATGCAGCAAAAATAACCAGAGGCAATGTAGCAAAAGTTTTAAAATCTTACCAAGCTGTCCTTGTCCCAGGTGGGTTTGGAAGTAGGGGTATAGAAGGAATGATTTATGCGTGTCAATTTGCCAGAGAAAACAAGCTACCCTATTTCGGAATCTGTTTAGGAATGCAAATAGCAATCATTGAATTTTCTAGAAATGTACTAAAACTAAAAAATGCCAATAGTACCGAATTTAACTCCAAGACTAAATATCCTGTTATTGGATTAGTAACAGAATGGAAGGATGCATCAGGCAAAATTGAACATAGAAATGAAAACTCTAATTTAGGAGGGACCATGCGATTGGGTGGACAGAAGTGCTTGATTAAAAAATCTTCCTTGTCTCATAAGCTTTATAAAAAATTGACCGTTACTGAAAGACATCGCCATAGATATGAGGTAAATCCAGAGTTCAAAAAAGAATTAGTTGCAAGTGGTATGGATATTGTTGGAACATCGCTGGATGGTAACTTAGCCGAAATGATTGAGATTAAAAAACATCCATGGTTTTTAGGCTGTCAATTTCATCCAGAATTTACATCTAATCCTAGAGATGGCCACCCAATTTTTAACGACTTTATTGCAAAAGCTATTAAGATAAAAAGATGAACATTTTAAAAATTAAAAACTTTACGATTGGTAATCATGAGCCCATGACACTTATGGCTGGAGTAAATGTTTTAGAGTCAGAATCAGTTGTAATGGCTGTTGCAGAAAAATTTGCAGAAACCACATCGAGTTTAAACATTAATTGGATTTTTAAGGGCTCCTTTGATAAAGCAAATCGAAGTTCTATTTCTTCTTTTAGGGGTCCAGGGATTGATGAGGGCTTAAAAATGCTTGAAAAGGTAAAATCAGAGTTTGATGCTCCTGTTATTACTGATATTCATGAGCCATCTCAAGCAGATATAGTTTCAAAAATTTGCGATGTAATTCAGATACCAGCATTTTTGTGCAGACAAACTGATTTAGTGGTGGCCGCTGCTAAGACAAAGAAAATAATTCAATTTAAAAAACCTCAATTCCTTTCTGCTCCTGAGATGAAGAATGTCATTGAGAAGTGCAATCAAGCTGGGAATAATAATGTTATTCTTTGTGAGAGGGGTAACTCTTTTGGATATAACAATTTAGTAGTTGATATGCTGAATTTCCAGATAATGAAAGATCTAGATGTCCCTGTAATATTTGATGCAACGCACTCACTGCAACTTCCTGGTGACCTTGGCAACGCTGCTGGAGGCAGAAGAGAGTATCTACTTCCTTTAGCTAAGGCTGGTCTTAGCCAAGGTATAGCTGGATTATTCATAGAAGCTCACCCTGATCCTGATTCTGCAAAATGTGATGGCCCTTGTGCGATTTCGATTGAAGACATCCCATCTATTTTATCCCAATTATCTGAGCTAGATGATTTTATAAAAAATCAGGATAGCGATATTTAATGTCAATCATTAACTCTATTCAGGCAATTCAAATCATAGATTCTCGAGGAACTCCAACAGTTTCCTGCAAGGTAACTTTAGATAATGGTATTTGTGCAACTTCAATGGTTCCCAGTGGAGCGTCTACAGGGTCCAGAGAGGCTTTAGAGCTAAGAGATGGTGATTCAACTTATATGGGTAAAGCAGTTACTATGGCCCTAGCAAATATTCATGAAATCATAGCCCCTGCATTGGTTGGTATGGATGTAACAAATCAGCAAGACATTGATGAAAAAATGCTTGCTTTAGATGGAACTTCATCCAAATCAAAACTTGGTGCTAATGCTATTTTAGGCGTCTCATTGGCAGTCTTAGAAGCTGGGTCGAAAACATTGGAGTTACCTTTATATCAATATATAAATCAAGTCTTTGCTAATATCAATGGTGTAAAACTAAGGATGCAAATGCCGACACCAATGTTAAATATTATCAATGGCGGCGAGCATGCTGATAATAATATTGATATTCAAGAGTTTATGATCATGCCTGTTGGAGCTAATAATTTCTCTCAGGCAATTCAATGGGCTTCAGAAATATACTCTGATCTTAGGAATATCTTAAATTCAAAAGGCTTAAGCACCAGCGTTGGAGATGAAGGAGGGTTTGCTCCAAACCTTCAGTCAAATCAAGAAGCGATTGAGCTTATTATTCAAGCTATTAGAAATAATAACCTTACTGAGGGTAAGGATATTGGAATTGCATTAGATTGCGCCGCTTCAGAATTTTATAAAAACGGTATTTATAATCTTCATGGAGAATCTATAAAGCTAAACTCCAGTGAGTTTACTAACTATCTGACCGAGCTGACACGTCAATACCCTATATTTTCTATAGAAGATGGGATGGATGAGAGTGATTTTGAGGGATGGAAAAACCTCACAAAAGCTCTAGGGGATAGTTGTCAATTAGTTGGAGATGACCTTTTTGTAACTAATGTAGTTGAGCTTCAAAGAGGAATTGATGATTCTTTAGCAAACTCCATCCTCATTAAATTCAATCAAATCGGAACTATTACAGAAACTATGAAAACTATCCATCTGGGTAACAAGCATGGATTTAAATCCATTATTTCTCACAGATCAGGTGAAACAGAAGATAGTACAATTGCAGATCTTTGTGTGGGCTTGGGAACAGGTCAAATTAAAACAGGTGCACCTTGCAGATCTGACAGGGTGGCAAAATATAATAGATTGCTTTGGATTGAAGCTGAGCAATCCGATCTTCCTTTTGCCAAAAATGTTATTGGTTAAATTTTTAAATTTACTAGTTTTTTCTTTGATAATCGTAGCTTTATATAATCTTTTTTTTAGTATTGATAATAAAAGAAATTTTTTAGCTCTTCAGAAAGAAAATCAAGAGCTGCTATTTAAAAATAAAACTCTTGCAAAAGAAAATAATCTGTTGGAGATAGGCATTCAAAGCAAACAAAAAAATGATGCTCATGCAGAAAAATTTGCAAGAGAAGAATTGAATTTAATTTATCAAGATGAGCAATTTCTTAAGTTCAAGGAGAACAAGTCTAATGAACCACAGCAATAAAATTGCAGTTATTATCCCGGCTGCAGGCGTTAGCAGTCGTTTCGGTGATTCAACGCCTAAGCAATTTTTAAGGCTGGGGGATGAAACAGTTCTTGAAAAATCTGTTAATTTATTTTTAGGAATATCAAGCGTTAATCAGGTTGTAATTGCCGTCAATCAAAATGAGGATTTGATCAAATCTCAATCTTTCTATCAAGACCCAAGAATTAAAATTGTTACAGGAGGGAACACAAGAAGCGAGTCAGTATTTAATGCTATGGCAGAGGTTGATCAAAGCATAGAGATCGTGGCAATTCATGATGCTGCAAGGCCTTGGTTAAAAAAAAGTCATTTTAAAGCTTTATTGTCTCACCTTGCTAATGATCAATCTATTAAGGGAGTATTTCCTGTAATATCAGCAACTGATTCACTTAGAATGAAGCAGGGTGAGGATATTATTCCTGTGGAACGAGAAAATTTTTTGCATGTCCAAACACCTCAAATTTTTTATCATGATTCTCTTAAATTAGCGCTTGATAAGTTAAAAGAGAAGGGGCTTCACATGAGTGATGAGTCTCAAGCGATGGAACATGCTGGATTCAAGCTTTTAGCAGCTCCTGGAGAAAGGTCAAATATTAAAATTACATATATTGACGATTTAACAAATCATATTGGAATAGATCTTCGAATTGGAAGGGGGATAGATTTTCATCAATTTCAACAAGGGGATGGTTTCACCCTTGGTAATGTTTTCATCGACTGTAAACTTTCTATTGTTGCTCATTCAGATGGAGACATTATTTTGCATGCCATATCTGATGCATTGCTTGGTGCAGCAGGTTTAAGAGATATCGGTTACTACTTTCCTGACACTGATCCAAAAAATAAAAACTTGAGCAGTTTAAAAATTATTGAACAGTCATTAGATTTATTAAAACAAAGCGGCTTGCAACCAAGGAATATTGATTTTGTTGTTGTGTGCGAACAACCAAAAATTTCACCTTATGTTGATGATTTAAAAAAGTCCCTTTCATCAATTTTGAATATTGAAGAAAGTTTCATTGGTGTAAAGGCAACCACTACAGAAAAGATGGGGGTGATTGGTAATGGCAATGGAATCGCGGTCTTCGCTATAGCTTCCTTAAGGGATCTTTAATGAATATTCTATTAACCAACGATGATGGCTATGAGGCATCTGGCATAAACCAATTATTTAAAACCTTATGCACTGAGCATAAGGTTTTTTTAATTGCACCTAGAGAAAATTGTAGTGGAATGAGTGCAGCAATTAGCTTACGCAAAGAAATAAAAGTTGAAGAAATTTCAGAAAACATTTTTTCGGTTTTAGGAACACCTGCAGATTGCTCATATCTTGGTTTGTTATCAGTAATTCCTGAGCCAATTGAAATGATTGTTTCTGGAATTAATTTAGGAGCAAATTTAGGAGAAGATATTTTTTACTCCGGTACCGTAGGCGCTGCAATTGCTGGTCGAAGACTAAATTATGTTCCTGTCGCTTTTTCTGTAGCAGCTTTTAACCCAAAAAATTTAACATATATTGCAGAGCAATCATTATTGATTACTAATCAAGTTTCTAAACTACCATCGGATCAAAATTTACTTGTAAATGTAAACTTTCCTGATTTGCCATCCTCAAAAATTCAAGGAGTTCGAATCACCTCATTAGGTAAAAGAGGGGTACCAGATATTCCAGATCTAATTCGCCATGAAGGCTCTACTAAATTTTATAGTTTTGGACCTTCAGGTACACTCTTGCCTGATCAAGTGGGAACAGATATTCAGGCAATTGAACAAAATTATATTTCCATTTCAATACTTGATTATAATTTAAGCCCTGATTTAGCTCATTGGGATCTTTACAGAGAGGTTTTTAATTGTGAGTAGCTCTGGTTTCACATTTACGAGGGTTAAGGATCAAATGATTCAGCAATTACTTGATATGGGAATAAAAGATTTTCGTGTTCTTGATGCTTTAAGCCAGGTCCCCAGACATATTTTTTTAGATCAAGCGCTGTGGAGTAGAGCATATGAAAACAGAGCATTGACAATAGGGTATAAACAAACAATTTCTCAACCTTATATAGTTGCTCGAATGACAGAGCATTTACTTTCTCATACATCAAAAAGAGGAAAAGTCCTCAATCAAGTTCTTGAGATAGGATCTGGTTGTGGCTACCAATCAGCCGTATTATCTCACTTTGCAAATGATGTATTTGCAGTCGAACGAATCAAACCTTTGGTTACAAAATCACGTGAAAATTTGAGCGAGTTAAAAATTAGAAATGTTATTGTTAAACATGCAGATGGATTTAATGGTTGGGAGGAAGATTTAAAATTTGATGGAATAATTTGTGCAGCAGCCCCGAGACAATATCCAGAAGACTTACTTGATTTATTAGAGGTTGGAGGAAAGCTTGTTATTCCTGTTGGCCTTGAGGGACAACAAAAACTATATGTTATAGCTAAAAAAAGCGAAACTGAAAATGAGGAAATGGTGCATGAAGAGGTTGCATTTGTACCTATGCTGCCAGGTGTTTCTAATGGAGATGTTTAAGCATGAATAATCAAATTAAATACTCTTTGGCTGGATTTTGCATGGGAATCGCAGAGCTGATCCCAGGTATTTCTGGGGCTACTGTTGCTGTAGTTTTTAAGATTTATCCAAACTTAATGACAATATTAAGCCAGTTAAGAGTAAAAAATTTAACCTTAAACCTTCGATCACTTTCAAAAACATTTCAATTTAAGGTCTCTTTGCCTTTGATATTTTCTATGATGATCGCTGTCATTTTATGCTCAAGAATAATTAACCACCTATTAATTAATTATGAGGCATTATTTCTGTCCTTCTTAGGTTTTTTAATGATTTTTTTAGCTATATATATTATTAAATTTTTTAAAGATGCATTGGAAGATAAGAAATTAACCATTTTTTTATTTTTGGGAGCAATTATTGGATTTGGGTTGCAAGAGTTAAATATTAGCTCTGGGTATACTTCCATGTTTTATATATTTTTAAGTGGAATGCTAGCTTTTTCATTTTTTTTAATACCAGGTATTTCAGGTAGTGCTATGTTGGTAGTTTTAGGACTTTATGGCCCAATCATTCAGGCTATTGCAACACTTGATTTCAATTTATTGACTCCATTTGCATTAGGCTGTTTGATCTCAATTTTGCTATTGCCTAAGGCGTTACTGTCAATCTACTCTTCTCATGAACATATCTTAATGCATATTTTTTCAGGCCTCATACTTTCATCAGGAATCTTTTTATTATGATTAAATTTAATACAAAGATATTCATTATTTTAATTTTAATAACTTCAAGCTGCTCCAGCATAGATTCTTTAAGGCAATCCTATAAGAATATCTATCCTAGTTCTAATGAATCTTATATTGTCCAGCAAGGCGATTCTATTTGGTCTATTGCAATAAATTTTAATTTAGATTCAGATCTATTGATTAAAAATAATAACTTGAAAAAGCCATATACCATTTATCCAAATCAAGAGTTATTAATCTCTGGCGCAATTGGTAAAAGTAATCTAAAAGAACAATCTCAACCTATTGAATGGCACCACCCATTAGGAGAGAAATCAAAAATAGCTTTAAAAGATAATTCTTGGTTAATTTTTAAAGAGCCTAAGGGCGCGCCTATTCATTCAATAAACCTTGGAAAGGTAGTAGTTTCTGGTCCTGATATTCCAGGCTATGGAAATTTAGTAATGATTTCTCATCCTGATGGGTACTTAAGCCTTTATGCTCATTGTGACAAAATATTTGTTGAGCAAGGTGATGAAGTTACAAAGGGCGCTATGATAGCTCAACTTGGCAATTCAGAAGCAGCTTATCCTATGTTGCGATTTCAGCTCAGAAAAAATGGTAAGCCTGTTAAAGCTGAGAAATTGAATTCTCTCTTTTAAATAATTGGATATTAATTATCTTTCAAGAAGATGTTTCTTATCTTTGATCTGTGAAAATTTCTTGGCTTCAGGCAGTTCATCTTTTTCTTCAGTAATGTTTGGCCAAACTTCACTCAGTTCAGCATTAATTTCAATAAAGTCTATCTGATCTTCAGGTAGCTCATCTTCAGAAAATATTGCATCAACAGGGCATTCTGGTTCGCACAAGGCACAGTCAATACATTCTTCTGGGTGAATTACAAGAAAGTTTGGCCCTTCATAGAAACAATCAACTGGGCATACTTCAACACAGTCTGTGTGCTTACATTTTATACATGACTCAGTAACTATGAATGCCATTGTTTGTGATGAAAAGTTAGGTTTAAAAAGATTTTAACAATGAGTTATGAACAAGTCAGCATGAATTTGATAATATTTAATTTACTTTTACAAAATTTATAATATACTGTATAAATATACAGTAAAGGAGTAAATTATGTCAGATAAAGAAAAAAACTTAAACGAGACTTTATCTCAAATTGAAAAACAGTTTGGTAAAGGAACTGTGATGAAAATGGGGGATAGAGAAATTGTAGATATGCCATCAGTTTCTTCAGGTTCACTAGGATTAGATATAGCGCTAGGTATTGGAGGTTTACCAAAGGGAAGAGTTGTAGAGATCTTTGGACCAGAATCATCTGGAAAAACAACGTTAACACTTCAAGCTATTGCTGAATGCCAAAAAGCTGGTGGTACTGCAGCATTTATCGATGCTGAGCATGCACTTGATCCAAATTATGCTGAAAAATTAGGTGTGAATGTAGATGAACTTTTGCTTTCACAGCCTGATACAGGAGAACAAGCATTGGAAGTAACTGATATGCTTGTAAAATCTGGAAGTGTAGATTTGATTGTTGTAGACTCTGTAGCCGCTCTCACACCTAGAGCAGAGATTGAAGGTGATATGGGCGATCATCATATGGGTCTTCAGGCTCGCTTGATGTCACAAGCTTTAAGAAAAATTACAGGTAACATACAGCGCTCTAATGCAATGGTTATATTCATTAATCAAATCAGAATGAAGATTGGAGTTATGTTTGGTAATCCTGAGACGACTACTGGGGGCAATGCCTTAAAATTCTACTCATCAGTTCGATTAGATATTAGACGTATAGGTGCTGTTAAAGAAGGCGAAGAAGTAGTTGGAAACGAAACTAGAGTAAAGGTTGTTAAGAATAAAGTTTCTCCTCCTTTTAAGCAGGCTGAGTTTCAAATCATGTATGGAGAGGGGATTAATACAGAAGGCGAGATTCTAGAACTAGGACAAAAGCTTGAGTTAGTTGAAAAATCTGGTTCTTGGTATAGCCATAATGGCGAAAAAATTGGGCAAGGCAAAGTAAACGCAAGTAAATTTTTAAAAGAAAATACTAAGATTAGAGATAGTCTAGTAAAGGAAATTAGAAAAGCTTACATTCCATCAGTGAATAAAACAGCTAAGAAATAATTATCCTTTAACTTGTTATGACGCATAGAAATTGATTAAGATACTCTCAATACAGGAGAGTATCATGACAAATAGTGCGTATATAGTTTCAGCAGTTAGAACAGCTGGAGGAAAGAAAAACGGAAGTTTAAGTCAATGGCACCCAGCCGATCTTGGTGCAAAAGTTTTGGATGAGCTTGTTCATCAGTCAGGCATTGATCCAGCGCTAATTGACGACGTCATATTTGGATGCGTTGACCAAGTTGGTGCTCAATCAGGCAATGTAGCCAGGAATGCTATTCTTGCTTCAAGTTTGCCTGAGTCTGTTCCTGGAACTTCAGTTGATCGACAATGCGGGTCTTCTCAGCAAGCTATTCATTTTGCAATTCAAGCTGTAATGTCTGGAACCCAAGATGTTGTAATTGGAGGAGGGGTAGAAGTTATGTCTATGGTTCCAATAGGTGCAAGTATTAAAGATGGGTATGAAGCAGGTCACGGACTACCATTTGATTCCGATGGGATGAAAGGAAGATATCCAGGAATTTTCTTTTCACAATTTACTGGTGCAGAGTTGATGGCAGAAAAATGGAAGTTATCTCGAGAAGATCTTGATAAATTTGCTTTAAGTAGCCACCAGAAAGCCGCTGCAGCTGTTGAGGGTAAGTATTTTGATAGAGAGATTCTTCCAGTGCAAGCAAAAAATGCCGAAGGAAAAACTGATATGGTTCTTAATGATGAGGGCATAAGATATGACGCAAGTCTTGAAGCTCTTTCAGGCTTAAACCCAGTTACGGAGGGGGGTGTTATTACTGCTGGTAATGCAAGTCAGATTACAGATGGTGCTGCTGCACTTATGATTTGCAATGAAAAAGGGCTTAAAAAAGTAAAAGAAGATCCAAGAGCAAGGATTGTTGGCATCAGTGTTGTAGGTGACGATCCTATAATGATGCTAGGAGGACCAATACCAGCATCTCATAAAGTTTTAAAAGCTACCAATCTAAACATTAATGATATTGATCTTTATGAGGTTAATGAGGCTTTTGCGCCTGTCCCGTTATCTTGGGCTATTGAGTTAAAAGCTGATGTATCAAAATTAAATGTAAATGGAGGAGCAATGGCTCTAGGACATCCATTAGGAGCGACTGGAGCTAAATTGATGACAACTCTTCTGCATGAACTTGAAAGAACTAATGGTAAATATGGTCTTCAAGCAATTTGTGAGGGCGGTGGCACCGCTAATGCGACAATTATTGAGAGAATTTAATTAAGTAATTTTGTAGTGTTCAAAAATAGTTGTAATATCCTCAACTTTTCCAATAGAGCTTTGACCATTCCTGTGTTTTAGCTCTATTTCATTATTCTGAAGGTATTCTTTACCAATAATAATATTAACTGGAATGCCAATTAATTCTGCATCTTTCATTTTAGTTCCATAACCATCTTTTCGGTCATCAAGAAGCACCTCGTAACCCATGGATGATAATTCATTATATAAATCTGTTGCAGCTTTAGCTATTTTTTCATCCTTTTCAAACCCTATAGCAACAATATTTACTTCGAATGGTGTCATAGTTTCCGGCCAAATAATTCCTTTTTCATCATAGTTTTGCTCTATCGCAGCAGCAACAAGTCTAGATACTCCGATACCATAGCAACCCATAAAAAGGCTAGTTGCTTTGCCTTTATGATCAAGAACATTAGCGCCCATTGCATCTGCATAGATTTTACCAAGTTGGAAAATGTGACCAACCTCAATCCCTTTTATGATTTCAATAATGCCTTCTCCATCTGGTGATGGTTTGCCTTGAAGAGATTTTAAATCCTCCCCATCTTTTAGCATTAGCTCAGTATTAATTGCAAAATCAGAAGAATCACTTACTGCAATAGTATCTTCGCCGTTCTCAGCCAAAACATGAAATTCTTCAGATGCATCCCCACCAATTGCTCCTGAATCTGCTTTTACAATTTTAAACTTTAAACCTAATCTATCTATAATTTTTTTATATGTCTCTTTCATTAAAAGATAAGATTCATTTAAAGACTCTTCATTAAGATTGAAGCTATAAGAATCTTTCATTAAGAATTCTCTGCCTCTCATGACACCATATCTTGGTCTTACTTCATCTCTAAACTTAGTTTGAATTTGATAAAGATTAAGTGGTAATTCTTTGTAACTTTTTATGTTATTTCTTATTAAGTCTGTAATAACTTCTTCATGAGTAGGACCTAGACAAAAGTCTCTTTCGTGCCTATCTTTAATTCTTAATAGTTCAGGACCCATTTTTTTCCATCTTTGAGTTTCTTCCCACAACTCTTTTGGCTGAACCATTGGCATAAGCACTTCTTGAGCTCCAGAACTATTCATCTCTTCTCTTACAATATTTTCAACCTTCCTTAAAACCCTTAGACCAAGAGGAAGCCAAGTATATATTCCTGATGCAACCTTTCGTATCATTCCAGATCTAAGCATTAGCTGATGGCTAATCACTTCTGCATCTTGAGGAGTATCTTTTAACGTAGGTAAAAAAAACTTAGACCAAAACATTTTTTATATTTGAATTTTCATTTAGTTTAT
>CEQN01176309.1_pt1 | contig 16026 bp, 12 predicted proteins | sample 427011 | NCBI WGS metagenome assembly CEQN01 (sample SAMEA2621277, study PRJEB7988) | marine metagenome | biome: marine biome (ENVO:00000447); feature: deep chlorophyll maximum layer (ENVO:xxxxxxxx); material: "saline water (ENVO:00002010), including plankton (ENVO:xxxxxxxx)" | depth 120 m
GGGTGTCTAGAATATTAACTTCAGGTGGATTCAAATCAGCAATTAAAGGGATAAACAATCTAATTAAATGGAAATTATTATCAAATAATTTAATTGAAATTCAACCGGGAGGAGGAATAAATTTAAAAAATATAATGAATTTTAAAGATGCTGGCTTCAGCTCAATTCATTTATCTGGAACAATAAACTCTATCTGGAATCAATCATATCCAAAAAATATAGATAAAACTTTTTATGATCAAAAAATCAGAATACCAAGCTATGAAGTCATTAAAAAAATTGTGAATTTAGCAAAATATCCTATGTAAGAATTGTATTAATCAAATCCTTTAATACCTTGAACAGTTGTATATTTTAAAACTACTTTTTTATTTGGATTAATCATTTTGTATGCAGATTGGACAGCTAAAGTAGCTTCATGAAAACCACAAAGAATTAATTTGAGTTTTCCTGGATATGTATTAACATCACCTATTGCATATATGCCTTTAATATTTGTTTGGTAATCAAGTGTGTGATCAACTTTAATAGAATTTTTTTCAATTTCAAAGCCCCAATTAGCAATGGGTCCTAATTTTGGTGATAGTCCAAAAAGAGGAAACCAAAAATCCAAATCAACATCATGGATATTTCCATCTTTTCCTTTAATAATAAGTGAATTTAGGTTTTCCTCACCTTTTAACCCTGTCACTTCTGAATTGGTATATAAATTAATTTTATTTTTTTTTCTTAATTCATGCATTTTGGCAACAGAATCTTTGTGAGCTCTAAAAAACTCACTTCTATGAACTAGTCCAACAGTAGTATTTGTAATATTTGCAAAATATATAGCCCAATCTAAAGCCGAATCACCTCCGCCAGAAATAACTACTTTTTTATTTCTAAAATTTTTAGGCTCTTTAATGAAATAATGAACACCATTGTTTTCAAATTTTTCAAGATTATCTATTTTAGGTTTTCTTGGCTCGAAACTTCCTAAACCTCCAGCTATAAAAACAATTGGTGCGTTGTGTTGGGTGCCCTCATTAGTTGTAACTACAAAGCTTCCATCATCAATTCTTAAAATTGATTCTGCTCTTTCACCCATCGTAAAACCAGGTTTAAATGGCTTTGCTTGTTCCATTAAATTATCTACTAGTTCCCCAGCTAAAATAAATGGAAAACCAGGAATATCGTATATAGGTTTTTTAGGATAAATTTCTGAAAGTTGACCCCCTGGAGAAGGAATTCCATCAATTAAATGGCATCTTAACTTCATCAATCCTGCTTCAAAAACTGCAAAAAGTCCAACAGGACCTGCACCTATTATTATAATATCAGTTTTAATCATTAGATTTAAACATAAAATATCTTGCAAATATAAATTTATTAGCTATTAAAGCTGGAAAGTTTGACCAATTTTTGCAATATTATATCCTTGTTTTAATATGCTATTTGAAATATGACTTTCTGGATTAAGCATTGGATTAGTATGATTCATATGGATAAAATATATTTTTTTCTTTTCCTCTATTGGTAAGGATTTTAAAGATTCGATAGTTTCAATTACAAATGGATGCGGGATACTTTCAATTGATCTGTAATTAATTTCCGAATTATCATAAAATGTTGCATCTAAAAATAAAATATCTGTTTTCTTTACAACCTCTTTTAATGACATTGACCAATTCTTCCATTTGTCAATGTCAGGTAAAAAAAATGCAGTTTTATTTTGACCTTGAATAAAATATCCAACCGTTTCAGAAAACTCATCCCTATGAGGAACTAAAACAGGCCTTACAGACAAGTTTTTTGATATTCTAATCGATTCATTATTTGATAACTGAACTAATTTTATATTTGAATCATCTACCAATTGCGACCATGGTCCATTATTTCTTAAAAAATCTGACATTCTTTTCATTACATAAACTATGATGTTTTTTGCGTCTAAAGCTTCTTTACCGAGAAACATTAAACCTGTATAATGGCCAATATGTGCATGAGTAATAAACACTCCATTAAAAGGAGATGAATATAAGCTTGACATTAATCTAAGTTGATAAGAAAAATCAGGCGAAGCCTCGAATAAATAAAAACCTTCATTGTTTGGAAGTGTTAATCCTAAAGAAGTTACTTTAAAATCAGGAGAGGGAGGTTGGTCACATCCATGTTTATTACATCCAATATGAGGCAAGCCTCCATCTTGGACAGTTCCTAAAACAGTTATAATTGATTTTTCTTGAGAGAAGACAAGCTCAAAAAACAAGAATATTATAAAAAATATTTTTTTTACATACATATTTGATCAATTGCTCTTCTCAAATTATCCATTATGATTTGATCAGACACCTTAATGTTTTTTACAAAATTATATTTATTATTTATTTTTCTAAGTTGTTCCAACTGATTGTTATCTATGTAGACTGATGAAATTCCTTGAAAAGAAACAAATGAATTATTTGATTTATCGAAATTATCTATTGAATTTCCCTTACATCTTGCAATTAAATCAATTTCAAGAATTAGGATTTCAGGCTTAAAAATAGCTACTTGAATTATTTTATATTCAAGTTTATCAAAATCATATCCAATTTTATTATATAAAAATTTTTGAGTTTTTGATTGTCCACTATTTAATCTTCCTATTTGATCTGAAGAAGTCATAGAAGATCTGGTTGGAGAAGCAGATAAATTATGTTTAAAATAAGCTTTTTTATTGTTGATTTTAAGCCATTTAGGAGAATTTAGCTTAAGTAAAAGTTTAGATTCTTTTTTCTCAGCTTTTGACTGAGAAAAAACTTCTTGAAAATAAAATGATTGGAGTAAAAAATTAATCATTAAAAAATAAAAAAAACTTTTGTTCATAATCTTGTGGTAATCAAATTATATAAACTAAAAGTATCAATTTTTATATTATTTTTAAAAAATGGATTCAGAAATTAAAATTTCTCAGAAGCTAGATAAAGAAGATACTCTAAAAAATTTCAAAAAAGAGTTTTTAAATAATTCAAATGAAATTTATCTAGATGGAAATTCACTTGGAAAACTACCTTTAACTTCATTAATTAAAGTAAAAAATGTTCTTGAAAAAGAATGGGGTGAAAATCTTATAGAAAGCTGGAATGATCATTGGTTAAAACTTGTTGAAAGAGTATCATCAAAATTGGAAAGATTATTTAATAGTTCGAATGATGAAATAGTTGTTGGAGAATCAACATCTGTATTTTTATATCAAATTTTACACTCACTAATAAATTCCAAAATATACGAACCAAACCTAATCTCTGATAATTTAAATTTTCCATCTGATTTGTATGTAATCGAGAGCATCTGTAGCTTAACTCAAAACTCAAAAAAAACAATAATTGATTATGAATCTGATATTGAAGCAAAAATTGAATTGTTAAAAGAAAAAATAAAAGAAAAACCTGGAATTATAACTCTAAGTCTAGTATCATATAAAAGCTCATGGTTGTATCCAATGAAAGAATTAAACGAATGGGCAATAAAAAATAATAGCATTATTATATGGGATCTGAGTCATGCAGCTGGTGTTGTTCATATTGATTTTAAAAAAACTAAAACTCTTGTGGCTGTAGGGTGTACATATAAATATTTGAACGGTGGACCCGGATCACCTGCATTTCTTTATGTAAAAAAAGAGCTGTTAAAATCCATTAGAAATCCTATTAGCGGTTGGTTTGGTCACTCTAATCCTTTTTCTTTTTCAAAAAAGTTCATTCAAAATCCTGGAATCATGAAATTTACAAATGGAACCCCTAATATTCTTTCAATCGCCCCTATTGAATCAGGCATAGATATAATTTTAAAAGCAGGAACTAAGTCAATACAAGAAAAAAGTCGAAAACAGTCAGATTACTTAAAAAATCTAATATTAAAATATTTAATACCATTGGGATATAAAATAGAAAGCCCACTATTATCAAATAATAGAGGATCACATATCTCAATTTCACATAAAGAATCCTGGAGGATATGTAGATCTTTAAAGGAAGGACCATTGAAAGTGATACCAGATTATAGACCACCAAAATACATACGATTAGGAATAGCTCCTTTATACAACTCCTATGAAGATTTAACCAGGGCCATATACAAAATAAGAGAAATCACTCAAAACAAAGAATTTTTAAAACATACAAAAGCAAAACCAAAGGTTACTTGATAGTATTAACTGAAATTTATTAATTTTGACGATATTTTAATTTGAAAACAATGCTTGATGATTTAAAATACTTATTTGCTTATACTATACCACTGTCTACTTTACTATCCATATTTTCCGAGGGCATCTTCACATTTGCTACACCAATTTATGCTTTCATCTTCATTCCATTTCTCGAAATTATAATGAAAGATTATGACACTAAATACGATGAAGATCAAAAGAAAAAAAGACTGTCAAATCGAATTTTTGACATTTTACTTTATTTAAATATTCCTTTTGTCTTTATCTTATTATTTTTTGGATTAAATAAACTTACAGGCAATTCATTGATTATTATTGAAAAGGTTGGAATTGTTTCATCTTTAGGAATATTATTAGCTACAAATGCAATTAATGTTGCTCATGAATTAGGTCATCGTATGTCTAGAACCGAGAGGACTCTATCAAAAATTCTTTTAATCCCTTGCCTTTACATGCACTTTTATTTAGAACACAACTTTGGACATCATAAAAATGTTGCAACACCCGAAGATCCAGCTACTTCTAAATTTAATCAGAGTGTATATCATTTTTGGATCACCTCTGTTTTTAATCAATTTATAAATGCATGGAAAATTCAGAAAGAAATTTTAAAAAGATCTGAAAAAAGTTTTATATCATTCCAAAATGATATGATTTGGTACATGATTATTCAAAGTGCTTATTTATATCTAATCTTTATGTTTTTTGGTATTTATGGTTTGTTTTATGCAGTTATTGTTGGTATTCAATCTTTTTTATTTTTAGAAACAATAAATTATATTGAACATTACGGTTTGGTTAGAAAAAAATTATCTTCAGGAAGGTATGAAAGAGTGCAAACTCATCATTCATGGAATTCAAACCATATAATTGGAAGGATTGTTTTATATGAATTAACTAGACATAGTGATCATCATTTTAAATCATCAAAAAAATATCAAATTTTAGAAAATAAAAAAGATAGCCCTCAATTACCATATGGCTATCCTACCTCAATTTTATTGGCTTTAATCCCTCCTTTATGGTTTAAAATAATTAATCCTAGAATTAAATCTATCTAAATATTATTTATTCATTTTTCTTAAATCAGTTTTAAGTATAAATCTTAAAAATATTTTGGTTTTGAACTATCTTTACTGAAATATTTATTATGAAAATTCAGACTCAAAAAACAATTTCTGAAATTGGAAAAATTTTAGAAAATCATATTGAAGACAGTGTAAATAAAAAGACTCCTGCTTTAAATCAAATTGAACCTGAATTGATAGCAAGCAAATTAAAACTTAAAGAAAGAATTAAATATGGGTTTAAATCTTTAGAGGACATATCAGATTTCATAAAAAACTATTTAAACAATACAAACCATCTTAGACATCCTCATTATATGGGGCATCAAGTCCCGGTTACACATGATTTAGCCGGTATCCCCGAATTGATTCATGGAACAGTAAATAACCCTAGCTCAATATATGAAATGGGTCCCGCAGGAAGCACGTGTGAGGGATTTATGATAAATTGGATGTTAGATAAACTAGGATGGTTAAACAACAAAGATTTTTATGATTTCAAATTTAAAATTGGACAAGCTAGCGGAGTATTAACTCATGGAGGATCAGCGGCAAATCTAACTGCTTTAGCAGCTGCAAGATCATATATATGTCCTGAATCTTGGGAGAAAGGAAATCCGTCAGATATAGTTGTGATAGGATCTGCATCTGCTCATTATTCTATTTTAAGATCTCTTTCAATTCTTGGATTAGGAAAAAAATCATTTATACCAATTCCTGTTAACAATAACGAAGTGGTTAATTTAAATGAGCTAATTAAAATAAAAAATAATGTAATTAATTCTGGTAAAAAAATTATGTGTTTAATTGCCAATGCATGTGCAACATCAACTGGACTATTTGATCCCTTAGATGAACTTGGAGATTTCTGTAAACAAAACAATATTTGGTTTCATGTTGATGGAGCTCATGGTGCAGCTGCACTTGTAAGCAAAAAAAATAAAACATTAGTTAAAGGTATTAATAAAGCATCATCGCTGATTTGGGATGCCCATAAAATGATGAGAGTCCCTTCTCTTTGCACTGCAGTTCTTTTTAAAGATTTTAAATATCAAGCAGGTGCTTTTCAACAGAAAGGATCATATGTATTTCATGATGATGATGTAATTGGGATAGATTCAATGTCATACACATTAGAATGCACGAAATCTGCACTTGGCACAAAATTATTTTGGGCATTTGCAATTGAAGGTGAAAAAGCGATTGAAAATTTTATCGACTACACATTTGATTTATGTAAAAAATTATACTTTATTCTAAAAAAAGATTCTGATTTTGAAATTCCCTATGAACCTGAAAGTAATATTTTATGTTTTAGATATATAAAGTATTCTAAAAAAAATCAATTTCAATTAAAGCTTAGATACAAAATAATTAACAATAAATATTTTTATATTACATCATGTGAAATTAATAAAATTCGATATTTAAGAGTAGTTTTATTAAATCCATCAACTGATATATCTCATTTAAATGATTTAATAATAGAAATTAAAAAAACAGCTAATACATTGGCTAGCAATTAAATAAATAAAATAATTTTATGTATTCATTTTTTTTCAAACTTTTCGAAAATAGTGGCTTAAGTGATTCATTATCAAAAATTTTAACCTTAGTTTGTGTTATTGGGATAATAGCATTTATTACATTAATACTATCATTTATATCAAGAAATTTAATAAAAAAGATTTTTAATCAAGTTTCTAAAAGAACTAGTTCAAATTTTGACGATTCGTTAATACAGAATAATATTCCTTCTCTTTTGGGTTATTTACCACCATTATTTTTTTTAATAGTTGAATTACCTGAATTACTGAATAGTCACCCTAAATTAGTTATTATAACTTTAAACATACTTGAAGCAACAACTGCTTTCTTAGCGATACTAATTGTAAGAGGGTTTTTAAAATCAATTACTGACCAATTAAGGAAATACCCCATTTTAAAAGATAAGCCTCTAGAGAGTTATCTTCAGGTTTTTATGATTTTTATATGGTTCATTGGAGGTATTTTAATTTTATCATTACTAACTGGAAAAGAAATTGGAGTTTTTCTAACTACTCTTGGTGCACTTTCTGCAGTTATTATCCTTGTTTTTAAAGATACATTATTAGGTTTTGTCGCAAGTATACAAATCACCATAAATGACACAGTAAGAATTGGAGATTGGATAACTATGAATAATTCAAATGCAGACGGAGATGTAATTGGTATTAGCCTCTCTACTGTAAAAATTCAAAATTTTGATAAAACTATTACAACAATTCCTACCTATAAACTAATATCAGACTCTTTTACTAACTGGAGAGGAATGAGTGAATCTGAAGGAAGAAGAATTAAAAGATCTATTCTTATTAAAGCTGGTTCAATAAAATTTCTAAATGATCAAGAAATTGAACCATTAAAGAATATTGAAATAATTAGATCTTACATTAACGATAGACAAAAAGAGATAAAAAAACACAATGACTTATCTAATGCTAATAAAGTTGACCTAATTAACGGTAGAAACTTCACAAATATTGGTTTATTTAGAGCTTACATAAATGCTTATTTAAATCAACACGATAAAATCAACAAAAAAATGACCATTATGTGTAGACAGTTATCCCCAACTCCAACAGGGGTTCCTCTAGAAATTTATGCATTTATAACTGATAAAGATTGGTCTGTTTATGAAGGAATTGTTTCTGATATTTTTGACCATCTTTTATCTGCTCTTCCAAGTTTTGAATTAGTGAATTTCGAGTATTATTCAAAAAAATAATTTTATGATTAAAAAAACAATTCAAATTTTATTTCTTCTTAGTATTAGTTTTGCATTTGCTCAAAAAAATAAAACCAAATCCACTATTGATACAATTACTGTTGATTTTATAAAATCTAAAGGACTAATCAATACTTATCTTAAAAACAGTAAACTTTATTTTGAAATAGATCAACATATATTAGACAAGGAACTTCTAATGGTCACGAGGTTTTCTAAGTATCCTAGTGATTTTTCATCCTATATAAATGCTGGATCTAAAACTGCAGAAAATGTAATTTCATTTTATTTGAAAGATGATAAAATTATTCTCAAGAAATTAGCTTATACAAATGAAGCTTCAGAAACAGATCCAATTAAAATAAGTGTAATCCAAAATAATTTTCCTCCAATATTGGGAGCATTTAAAATTTTAAATAGTGAAAAAGATAAATTTCTTATTGACGTATCAAATTATTTTATGAATGATTCTCCAGGATTTAATTTAATTAGGAAGTCGGAAAAAGAAAGGTTCAAAATTGGAAGCATTGATAAAAAAAGAAGTTTTATTGATTCTGTAAAGAGTTTTCCTAATAATACTGAAATAAAAAACACACTAACATATTCAGCAAATAATTTATCAAGATCTAACACTTCAAAAACAGTATCTTTTCAGATCAATCATTCAATAATATTGTTGCCAAAAAAACTAATGCAAGTTAGATTTGTTGACAAAAGAATTGGTTGGTTTAGTTTAAATAAAGTTAATTATTCATCTGATGAACTTAAGTCCGATGAATACCAAATAATACGAAGGTGGAACTTAGAACCAAAAAATATAAAGGCTTATAATAGTGGTGAGCTAACTGAACCTATAAAACCAATTATATATTACCTTGACCCTGCAACCCCAAATAAATGGCGCCCATATTTTAAGAAGGGGATTGAGGATTGGAACAAAGCTTTTGAAAAAGCTGGTTTTAAAAATGCAATTATAGCAATGGATCCTCCTTCCAAAGATGAGGATCCAAATTTTAGCCCAGAAGATATAAGATATTCAACAGTTAGATATGTTGCATCTAAAACTAGAAATGCTGTTGGTCCAAGTGTTTCAGATCCAAGAACAGGTGAAATTTTAGAAAGTGATATAATATGGTATCATAATCATCTTAGATCCTACAGAAATAGGTATTTACTTGAAACTGGCGCAGCTAACCCAAAGGCAAGAACTTTGAATACTCCCGAAAAAGAAATTGGAGAAATGATGAGAAGAGTAATCTCTCACGAGATCGGTCATGCACTTGGACTACCCCACAACATGAAGGCTAGTTCAGCATATCCAGTTGATTCATTAAGATCTGGCAATTTTACTCAAAAAATGGGAATAGCAGCAACTATAATGGATTATGCAAGGTATAATTATGTTGCACAGCCTGGTGATAAAAATATAAGATTTGTTAGAAAGCTTGGGCCATATGATGATTATTCAATTGAATGGGGCTATAGATATTTTTCAAACAAAAACGAATATGAAATAGCTAAAATACTTGATAAATGGATTGGAAATAAAAACCTAGATCCAGTTTATATGTTTGGATCGTATGGAAATGATCCAAATTCTCAAACTGAGAATATTGGTGACGACCCAATAAAAGCAAGTAATTACGGTTTAAAAAACTTAAAAATTGTTTCAAGAAATCTTGAAAAATGGACTACTAAAGATGGATCAAATTTTGAAGATTTAAATGAGCTTTATGGGGAATTAATTAGCGTATATAGAAGATATATTTATCACGTATCGTATTTAATTGGCGGGGTTAATCAAACATTAATTAACAAAGGGCAAAATGCAACCCCTTTTATAAACGTTTCTAGAGAAAAACAATTAGATGCTCTTAATTTTTTATCTAACAACCTATGGACTTCTCCAATTTGGCTTTATAATAAAAAATTAATTTCAAAAATAAAAGATGAAGGTGTTTTAACACTTATAAGTAACCTGCAAAAATCAGTTTTTAATAGAATTTTAAGTGTCAGCAGATTAAATAGAATGATCTCAACTGAAAATACACTAGACAGTAATGGACTAACAGTAAAGGATTTAATTAATCATATAACAAATGATTTGACAGATGAAATAATTCTACCTGATATACTCCAAAGGGAGCTTCAAAAAAATTTAATTACACATTTTAATTCACTTAATGATGATAAAACGCTCTCTGCTGAAATAAGAGGTCTTATATCAGATAAAAAAAATGAGTTAAAAAAATATTTTAAATCTAAAAGAAAATCCAATTCTAAAATTCATAAAATTCATTATGACTACTGTTATAAAATATTAAACAATGAAAAATAAAATTCAAATTTTTGTTACAGGAGGAACTTTTGATAAAACATACAACTATATAAACGGTAAATTATTCTTTCAAAAAACTCATATTCCTAAAATGCTTGATAGAGCTAGATGTAATTTAGATGTTGAAGTAAAACAATTAATGTTAATTGATAGTTTAGAAATGAAAGAAAAGCATTTGAAAATTATTAAAAATGCTTGTCTAAATTGTAAAACAAATTTAATTATTATAACTCACGGGACTGATACAATGACAAATACGGCAAAACACTTAATAAAAAATAAAATACTCAATAAAGTAATTGTTTTAACTGGAGCTATTGTTCCATATGCATTCGGAAGTTCATCAGATGGATTTTTTAATTTAGGCAGTGCACTTTCAGCGGTGCAAAATCTTAAAGAAGGGGTATATATTAATATGCATGGTCAGACATTTAAAGGAGATAAGGTTTTAAAAGATATCAAAAATGGACTTTTTAAATCAACAAATTAAAAAATTTCGGCAAGCATACATCTAACACTTCCTCCACCAGATTTTTCTATTGTACCTATATTGCTATGAATTATTTTAGTATGTTTTTCAAATTGACTTATTTGTTCTTTTGATAAAGACTTATATGCTGAAGTGCTCATAAATAAAATAGAGTGTTTAGAGTTTTTTAAAAGCAACATATTTCCAGCAAAACTATCAATTTGTTTTTCAGATAAACATATAATTTCTTTACCATCATTTAGTAATTCATTATAAACTAAATCCCTTTCCAAAACATCATCTATAGAATCGAAACATATAGCTGCAAAAGAATCACCAATACTCATCATAACGTTCGTGTGATAAATATTAAGTCTTTTATTTGATGCTGTTTGAAAAGATGAAAAAATTATGGGTTTATATTTCATTGTCTTAGAAAAGCTTAAAACAAGTTTTTTATTAGTTCTTTCGGAAAGTGAAGCATAAAGCTTTTTATTAATTCTATCTAGCACCATACTTCCTGTTCCTTCAAGAAACATATTTTGTTTTTCATGTTTAGTATAGTCATGGATTATTTTTGGATTAACTCCTTCATTTTTCAAAGTTAAAAATACATCTTCTGATCTTTCATTCCTTCTATTTGGGGCAAACATTGGATAAATAATTACTCGATTCTTTTTATGAAAAGAAAGCCAGTTATTTGGAAATATTGAATCAGGAGTTTCTGGCTGTTTGGTATCTTGATGAATAGTTACCTTAATTCCAGACGAAATCAATTTTTTTACTAAACCATCAAATTCACATAAAGCCATTTCATGTGTATCTTTGAGATTAAAAGAACTCTCATTTTGATAATAATTATTAATAGCCGTTTGTTCATTTTTTCTAAACAAATAAGGTCTAACCATTAAAACATGATTGCTTAATCCATCCATTTTTTTCTCTTTAATGGTAATGTTACACATCTAAACAATCCTTCTTGTTTAGACACTTCACGAAAAGACAACTCCTCTACTGAAAAACCTTTAGATACAAGCCAATAATTTAATCTGCTAAAATAAGGGTCAGAAACTACAGTACTTTTGTTAATTGAAAAAATATTTGTCATCATATCAAACATTTCGTTAGCATCAACAAAAAAACAATTTTCAAAACCAAAATCATCAATTAACATTTGTAGTTGATTTTGATTAGAAAACCCTTCTTTGTGAATTATTGCATATGACTCCCCTAAAGGTTGAAAACAACAATCTAAATGTAAAATGTTTTTTTTAGGATTAAAATTAGATTTATTTAATTCTAAAAGAACAACTTCTTTATTTGGGAAATTATTTCTTAAAAACTCCAAACCTTTTATGTTTGTTCGTGCAGTTATAAATTCAGAATAATCATCTTTTATATATGCTCCTACATAAATTTTATTTTTATGGAGAATAACATCTCCACCTTCAATATGAGCTTCGTCAGGAAAATTTATAATAGAATTGGAAGGTAATGAGCTTAAAAGATATTGAATTGCTTTAATCTCCTGAGATCTAATCGGTAAAATATTAGAAATTAAAAATTTATTTTCAATAACAAAACCAATGTCTCTTGAATAAATCTGATTGTAATTTTCAATAACTTTTGGTCTATAAACTTTAACGCCATAAGAGGTTAATAGTTTAACAAAAGAATTTAATTCATTAATCATATTAACTTCTTTTGGATAAGTTCCAGATAAAATATGACTTCTAGATTTTGGATCATAAACATCTTTAATATTAGGAACACCTCCATTACTTTTAGCTATACCCACTACAACTGATTCCAAAACTGAGGTCTCATCAAAAATGTTTAATTCCATATAAAAAATCTTTAACTATATATAAATTTAAATATATATGTTTAAACAGAACAGGTTTTTTATATTTGAAAAAAAAAATATGTCCAATATCTTTTCAAGTAATTTTAAAAGTAGAAACAGAGATCATTTTGCATCAATTGTCAAGGTTGCGCAAATTGATAATATAATCACCGAAGAAGAGGAAAAATTTATTAAAAGACTCTCGATTTTACTTGAAATTGATCCTGTTGAAGCTGAAGAAATTATTGCTAACCCTAATAATTATGAAATTATTCCTCCGGCATCGGAAAGAAAAAGACTCGAGAGGCTTTATGACTTATCAAAAATTGTTTTAGCTGATTCTATAGCTGATGAAGCAGAAATTAAGTTGCTTAGAAAATTTACTTATTCCTTAGGTTTTGCAGATGAAAAAAGTGATCATATTGTCGACAAAGCAATTAAACTAGTTAGATCCGGTGTTGACGAAGATGAATTCATTAATTCTTTTAAATAATTTATTTATAATATTTTTTATTTGTGTAATAGGATAATGATCCTAAAATAATTACAAATAACATGGAATAATACACAAAATTAGGTGTTATTATTTTATCGCCACTTGCATAAGAATGAAGACCAACAAGATAAAAGTTTACACCAAAATAAGTCATTAGAATACTTGAATATGCAATAATACTCAATAAATTAAATAGCCATCTCCCTTTTAATCCTGGGATTAGCCTTATATGAATTACAAAAGCATAAATCATTATTGAAATTAATGCCCATGTTTCTTTTGGATCCCATCCCCAATATCTGCCCCAACTTTCATTCGCCCACATCCCACCGAGAAAATTCCCGATAGTCAGCATCACTAAACCTACAATTATAGAAAGCTCATTAATAATTGTTAATTCTTTAATTTTAGGAAAAAGCTTTTGCTTATTCTTAGAGTTTGTTATAATTATTAACAACAATACAATAATACCAAGAATCATACTAATTGAAAATGGTCCGTAACTACCTACAATAACTGCAACATGAATCATTAACCAATAACTATTTAAAACTGGTTGTAAATTAGCTATAGCAGGATCCATCCAATTCCAATGAGCAATCATTAAAATCATAGAAGAAACAAAGGTAGTAGCTGAAATAGTTATTGATGATTTCCTTCCAAAGATTAATCCAAAAAATAAAGTTGCCCAAGAAACATATATCATGGATTCATATGCGTCACTCCAGGGGGCATGTCCTGAAATAAATGCTCTGAAAATTAATCCAATAGAATTTAGTAAAAACAAAAATATTATAGCTGAGATTAAAAATTTTTCAATGTAACTTAAAAATTTACTATCATTAAAAATTCTAAAAAGTAAACATAAAAATAATAGAAGTCCCAGATAAAGATACCAGCTAAATAATTTTTTGAAAATATCATATTTATTATATAAAATTTCAGCAGCTATCTTTGAGGTACTAGGAATTACATCCGAACCATATTTTTTCTGATACCCTTTGAGGCTCTCAATCAGCTCATCTGCTTGTTTAAAATCACCATTAATTTTTCCTAGACGCATTGCTTGAAAATAAAGCGGCAAAACATTATTAACATATAATGAATCTCTTCCTTTAATATTCACGTTACTCAACTCAGGATAGGAAACCCATTTATTTGTCGAATCATTTGGAACAGGAAAAACTCTTAAAACCTTACCCTCTAGGGCTGAATATAAAAGATTAACTCTTCTATCTAATTCAATAAAATCTTTTTGAAATTGATTGGGAGTTTGAGATCTGTAAGCATCCTCTAATTGAGATGATATTTTATAATTCCCTTTTTCATCAAAAAAAGCAACCAATGGAGCATATTTTGATTTTTTGTCAATTCCTGCAATAATTTTTATACTGTCATTACCTCTTTTTAAATAAATTATTGGAATATTATACCAAACTGCTGGATTATTAACAATAGAAAGCAGAACCTGATCTGATGATAACCCCATGTATGTATCACTCTTACTAACTTTTCTTAATAATTCAGACGAAAAAGTATTGGCAGGCTTCATTCTGCCGCCTAAATCCTGTATGACTAAACTTCCAAATTTGTTTGCCTGATCATCAGGAAAAGCTGTGACCTTAACTAATGAGTCAAAATTGAATTCTTGCAACTTAAACCTGTCAAATGAGGGTGTTTGAGAATATAAACAATTGATAACAAAAAAAAAGAAAATAAAAGAAGCTTGTTTTATTTTTAGTTTGGAAAGACTACTAGACAATTGTTTAAAACGAGTTTTTCCAATAAAAAAAACACCACACATTGAAAGATAAAGTAAAATATATCCAATATAAGTAATCAACGTACCAAAAAAGTCGTGGTTAACAGATAATATAGTTCCTTTTTCATCTGGATCAAATGATGCTTGAAAAAACCTGTAGCCCTTATAGTCTAAAATATTATTCATATAAATATCATAATCAAAAATATCAACATTGTCTTGAACTGTAACTTTACTCATAAAAGAGGAATAACTTTTTTCTGTTCCTGGATATTTTTCTGCAATAAAATCATTTAAAGTAATAGAAAATGGTAATTTAATTTTTTCTGAACCATAAGAAATAAGAAAATCAAGACCACCAACATTTATTTTTTTTAAATCATTGATAAGTCCTTTTCCTCCGACTATAATAATTTGTTTAGTCTCGCCCTTCGAGGTAATTGATAGGTATAAGGCGTCTTGCTTTTTACTCTCCTGATTTAAGGATTTAACAATCCCAAAATCACCTCTTAGGGGAGGGTCAGGAATTACAAATTGAAAGTTTGGTATAGAATATAGAGATCTGAAAATTAATTCCTGTTCATCATTTTTTACAAATTCTCCCTTTAATTGATCTGCCATTCGCATATAATTTCCCGAAAAAGGGAAATCTATGTAATATAAACCAGATTCTGATCTAATATTAATTGCTCCATCAATCTTATTATTTAAAGTAAATAAAATATTATTAATATTAGAAACCTCCCCTTCTTTTATGAAGTGTTCATTTCTATTTCCATCGCTAGCCTCTACAATTTTTATGTATCTATCCCCTTCTGGATTTAGAACAAGCCCCTCAGTCACATTTTCAGTATATTTTATATAATTAACAGAGAAATCTTGACCATTAAAATTATTATTCCATTCTAAACTATTTGATGTATGTTCAGAAAACAAAACTTCATCCCTTAATTTGAGTCTCTGAGGAAGACCATCTATTTCACCATCAACTAGAACATTTAAAAAAGTCTTTTCTGAAATCAACTCACTGCTTTCACTTCCCTCCCTTATTGGCATAACTCCTTCAAAGCCAAAATATCGTGTTACAAA
>CEQN01023497.1_pt1 | contig 16025 bp, 17 predicted proteins | sample 427011 | NCBI WGS metagenome assembly CEQN01 (sample SAMEA2621277, study PRJEB7988) | marine metagenome | biome: marine biome (ENVO:00000447); feature: deep chlorophyll maximum layer (ENVO:xxxxxxxx); material: "saline water (ENVO:00002010), including plankton (ENVO:xxxxxxxx)" | depth 120 m
AAAATTAGTTTCAGATGGTGTATTAGTATCAACACCTGCAGGAAGTACTGCTTATAATCTTTCAGTTCATGGACCTATCCTAAGTCTTCATTCAAAAAAATTATCTATATCTCCAATTAGTGCATTTAGACCAAGAAGATGGAAGGGGAAAATTGTAACCGATAAATCAAAAATTATTATTAAAAATTTAAACCCATTAAAAAGGCCAATTAGTGCAGTTGCAGACAATTTAGAAGTAAGGAATGCAAAATCTATTTCTATTAAAATTAATAATAAAATAAAATTTAATCTTCTTTATGATAAAAATAGAAGTTTACAAAAGAAAATTAAAATTGAACAAATAAGAAAAGAAACATTTTAAAAGTGTATATATTTTTTAAAAAAATATTCCAAAAAAGTTAATGTAATATAATTTTTTCTATGTTTAATGTTATTTTAATTGGAAAAATTTTAGATGAAATTCATTTTAAAAAAATCATTAGTGGAATTGTTAGTTTAAAAAAAGAAAAAAAAATCAACCAAATTATTTTATCAATATGGAAAAATCAAAAACTATCAAATAAGATTATTTTTTTTCTAAAAAAAAATAATGTCGATATAATAAGAAATAAAGACAAAAAATTTGAATATTCTTTAAAATATCAAACGTATTTACTAAAAAATGGTTTAAAAAAAATTAAAGATAAAAGAATTTTAATTATAAAATTAAGAACCGATATTAATTTTAAATTTGGTCAGATCTTTAAATTATCAAAATTAAATTTTAAAACACAGAATAAAAAAAAAATATTATCTCGTAAAATATGGGTTCCATATTTTGAGATAACAAAACCTTTCTATATCGCAGATGAAATCATTGTTACAAATTATATAAATTTTAAAAAAATAACATCTTTTAAGAAATATTATGGAGATATTTTTTTTGATACAGGACAAACTCACATTAATTGGTATTTAGGTTTATTCATAAAAAAATTTAATATATTAGATACTTATGTAAAACATTTTGGAAAATCGTATCATTTTAAGAGTACTCGTTTTTTTCACTTAACTAAATTAATTAACAATCAAGAATATTTAAAAATTTTAATACAATATTACAAAATTCTTGATAAATATTTTATAATTGGCTCTAATCTTAAAAAGAATTTTTCTTTAAACAGAAAAACAATAGGTTTTTTTAATCAAAATTTTATAATTAATTTTAAAGATAAAACGATAAATGACATATTTTCAATAAATAATTCACATGTAAAATATAGTGGGCATATTTTTAGTAGAAATAATAATGATATAAAAAAATTAATAAAATTAGTGGCAAAACAAATATTTCAATTTCACAGTAAAAAATCATTTAGAGTAAAAAAAAAATCTTTAATAGTGAGGGCTTTATTAGAATTCAAACACATTTATAATTTTTTAATATTTAAAATTAACTTTTAAAGGTTTTATAATTTATTTCTTATAAGTGTTATTATTTCATTAAAAGAATGTTTATTTAATTTATATTTATAGTAATTGATTTGACTTTTGTATTTTTTAATTAAATCCAAAAAAACTTCAAAGTCATTCTTACCTCTATTTAAATAAACTTTAAATGTATCTTTGAGTTTTTCATCTTTTAAAAATTTTAAGAAAAATTTTTTATGCTGATCTTTTTTTTTTCCACTTTTTAAAAACTCTGTATATCTTATGAATATATCATCATCATTTTTTGGGACTTTAATTTTAGTTGAATTAGAAAAGTTTTTAAATTTTTTAAAAACTCTATTATTAAGTATTTTATTTTTTAATTTAATTGAATTTTCATATTTATCAAAAATATCCAGTTTGAATAAAAGCATTTTCTTAATATTAAAGTCAATTTGCGTATGGTTTTGAGATAATTCAAGTATTTTTATTTCATGATTGTTATCTAGTAATAGAAAATTATTTAATAAAGGTCTTAATTTGTAAAATAATTTTTTATTATCCTCACACAAAATATCTAGATCTGAGCCTTTTTTAAATTTCTTTGGAAAATCTTCTTGTAACTTGATTATTACATAACGTTCATTTTTAATTAAATTAACTAATTGTAATAAAATTTTTTTCATTAAAATATTTTTTCTTCTACTATAATTTTATTCACTTTTTTATTTTTCATTATTAAGGCTCTGTGTAGTCCATCTGTAATTACATAAAAATTATTTTTTCTCTCAACTTTTATATAGTTGTCTTGATTATTCTGATTTAGGTAATCGAATTTTTTAATATATTTATTAAATTTTTTTTCTGAATAATTATAATTTAATCCAATACCTCTAAATTTTTTTAAATACTCCCTATAAAAATCTTTTCTTTTTTTAATAAAATAAAAATGAGGTGTTTTATTTAAATTTACAATTTTTGTGCTTATTTTTTTATTCTCTTTGAATAATAGACGGGCTTTTAATTTTTTGATCGATACTGTTTTTAGTTTAACACATTTTTGTAATTTAAAGCTATCTTCTTTTTCTGAGTAGATTATTTTTGAATTTAAATTTCTATCATTTAAAAATTTGATTATATGTTCGGTTTGTTGTTGATTATCACTGCCATGAATTATGTGATCGTGAGTAATTTTACCATTTATTCTCGGATTAAATTTATTTCTAATTTTATTTTTAAGTTTATTAATACTAGCTGACTCTATATGTTTTTTATTAAATGATTTAATCTTAATTTCTTTTGGTTTTTTGTTGGTACAAAAAATAAAAAGAACGTTTTTATCATTAATATTTTTTAAATATCTTGTTTTGTTATTTAAATGTGAGATAGGTGTATAATCATTAAAATAAACGTTAGAAATTAATCTTTTTATATTATTTGTTTTATATCTATAAAAATACTCTATTTTAAAGTTGGGATTTTTTTCTATTATTTCAATAATTTGATCTTCATACTTTATCCCATTACCCCATATTAAAAAATAATCTTTTCTGTTTTGCATAATTTTCTTTGATATAATTAATTACTAAAATATATATCTTAAATTATGGCACGAATGAAAGTTAAATTATTTATTACCGGTCATAAAGGAATGGTAGGTAGTGCTATTCTTAATGAATTTAAAAAAGATAAATCTTATAAAATAATTACAGCGCCACGATCTTTAGATCTAAGAAAACAAAAAAAAGTTGAATCATTTTTTAAAAATAAGAGACCAAATATAGTTATAAACGCCGCCGCTGTAGTTGGAGGAGTTTATGCCAATAATACTTATCCTGCGAAATTTATTTATGACAACATAATGATTCAATCTAACATTATTAGATGTTGTTTTGAGACAAAAGTTCAAAAATTGATTTTTTTAGGAAGTTCATGTGTATACCCAGTAAAAAATACAGCTGTTTTAGAAGAGGATCTTTTAACCACAAAATTAGAAGAGACAAATAAGTGGTATGCTATTGCAAAAATATCAGGAATAAGAATGTGTCAGGCTTATAATAAAGAATATAAAACAAATTATTTATCTATTATGCCAACTAATTTATATGGACCTAATGATAAATATTCGGGTATTGATGCTCACGTGATACCTGCACTTTTAGAAAAATTTGTAAAAGCCAAAATTAGAAAAAAAAAGTTTGTAGAAATTTGGGGTGATGGTAAAGCAACTAGAGAATTTTTATTTGTAAACGATTTAGCTAAAATTGTTAAAAAGTTGTTAAAAGTAAGCAAGAAAAGAATAAGTAAAATTACCCAAGATAATTTTTTACTTAATATTGGTTCTGGAAAAGAAATCTCTATAAAATCATTATCTTATAAAATTAGTAAAGTCACAAGTTTTAAAGGTAAATTAATTTTTAATAAATCTAAGTTAGTTGGAAAAAAAAGAAATTTTTTAAATAGCAATAAAATTAAAAAAATTTTTCCAAACCTTGAATTTACAGATTTGGAATTAGGTCTTAAAAAAACTTTAAAAGAGTATCTTGTAGTTAGAAATAAATAATGAATTTAATCTAATGTTTTCCAACGATCTGGTATAGTCTTATCATCAAAAAAATTATTTGTTGCAACTATATTAATTTTTTCGTATTTCATTTCAGCAAAATATGCAGCCCACCAATAAAATGAGCTATTTGAAATTATAAAATTTTTAAAATTAGACATCATTAAAAGTTTTTCGATATTTTCACATTTAATTGTTTGATCATTAATAAAAACAATTTTTTCTTTTGATATGTTTAACTGTTTTAACATTTCATGATCTTTAAATGAGAAAATTATATATTTTGGATTTTCAAGTTTTTTCTCAAACAGTTCTATTGCTTCATTATAGAAAGAAATAGGGGTTAAATCACCAACTAAATGTTGCTTGTTTTTAGATAATTCTTCATAAAAACGCATACCTATAGCAACTGTATTATTTAAATCTAAACTTTCAAAAACTTCAACAATTTTATTATTTTTAATCTCCCCTAAATTTAAAGAATTGATTGTTTCCATTTTGTCTTTTTCAAAATATTTTTCATTTTGAAAATCACCTATGATAAATATATTTTCTACATCAGCGTTTTTTTCTAAAATATCTTTATTTTTTTTCAATTCATGCTCTGTTATAAAAAGATTGTTATAAATTTTGAAAATTTTTTTTTTAAATATTTTTCTGATTATTCTGAAAAATAAAAAACTTAAAGTATAAGACTTGGTATTTGCTAAACTTATCAAGGGTATTTCAAATTTTCTTTTAAAAGCAAAATCAGTTATGAAACCTGTTTTATTTTCTATATATAATTTCCTATTTAGTATTTTAGAACAACTCATTCCAAAAAAATATTGAAAGAGTTGGTTACCCATTCCACCACTTAGATAAACTATTAATTTTTTATTCACTTTTTAATAAATATTTAATTATAATATAAAGTTAATCTACTTCTTTAATTTTTATATTTATTGAATATGTTTTGTTATTTTTTTTGAAAGTAACACCGTTATTTGGAGGGAAGTTTTTCGCTCTTAATAAATTAATCAAATATTCAGCTTTATAAGTTTTGTTTAATGAAATTTTAGACTCTTTTACCATATCTTTTCGTTTATAAATTTTTGTTTTTTTATTCATTAATTTTGGTCCATTAAGCTTTTTTGTTCTTAAAAATTTATATTTATTTTTAAAAAGTTTAACTAGCTCAGTTAAGTTAATGTTATATAGCTTTTTTCCATCAATAGTACTGTCAATTTTGTTAATTTTTTTTCTAAATATAATTTTGCCACTATCAATTTTTGTATTTACATTATGTATAGATACACCATAAGGACCTCTGTTTAATATAGCCCAAAAATTAGGATCTTTTCCTTTAAAATAGGGTAAATAGCTAGGATGTATATTAATTGTCCCATTTTTAGGAATCCTAAGTAATTTTTTTTTTAAAATAAAAGGCCACCATAATAGAAAAAATTTTTCGGGTTTAAAATAAAGTAATTTTTTTTCTAAAATAGAACTTTTGCTCCAAAAAATTATATTGTTTCTCGAAATTTTTTTTTTTGCAAATTTTACAATTTCTTTATCAGATTTTATTAATACTACGGCTTTTATATCTAGTCTAAAATTTTTGAATAAAAACTTTAATAATATTAATCCTATTTTTCCATATGCAAAAAATATCATTTTTTATTCTAATTTATGTTTTAGTTCCCAAAAATTTGATTTTTTTATCCAAAGGTTTTTATTTCTAAACTCATCAACTGTTTTAAAAAAAATTTCCTTATCAACTGAAATATAATCTAGAAAATCTTGAAAAGATTTATCTGGAAATTCGTGATCATATTTTTTTACTAAATTCACACCTTCCTCACGAGAAATTTTTCCATCTCTTATTTCTTGAGCAGCATCCCATGTTGCTCTTCCTAACCCAAACTTTATAAGCATCATATAGTAATGAAAACACTCCAGCTTATCGTCTAGTCCATTTGATTTTGTATACGTTCCTTGTGTTCTTTCACTTGCGACTTTAAAATTAGTATTTTGTGAAGCATAATAAAAATTATCTTGTGGAGACCAATTTCTATAATAACTCATATAATGTACTTGAACATCAAGTTTATCCAAATCTTGAATTTTGGGTGATCTGTAAACTTCTAGATCATTATTTGATAATTTATAAAAACTTTTAAGTTTTTTAATTTTAACTCCTGATAGTAATAAATTATCATTATCTACATCAAAAGCTGTAATTAAATTTTTATCCATTAAGGGAGAAAAATTATCTTTTAAATTATTACCATATTCAGCAACATTTTCGCCGTAGAATACCAATGGAATTTTTTTTTCAATTGCTATTTTTGGCCCAACAACTCTTTGACCAATTATGAAAGGTTGAAAAGGATGACCTAAATTTAAAAAAGCTAGTTTTGTTAAAAGTTTATGAACTTTTGAGTTTGGTGTAATCAATATATTGTCAAACCCATTCTCAATCATATTATAAAAATTGATTTTACCAATCTCTGTATAAATATGAGGAGCCCATGTTACAGTAAGAGGATTCATTTTGTATTTATGTTTCAATATATGTGCAACATAAATTGAGTCCTTTCCGCCACTGGAGGGGACAACTACATCATAATTACCTTTCTTGCTTCTATGAAAATTAAGTAGTTGAAGTAATTTTTTTTCTCTTTCATCCCAATTAATCTCATTTTTTTTAATTTCTGACCAATTACAAGCATCACAGACTTCATTTTCATCAAAATTTGTTGATTTTTTTATTTCTTTATTAGAATGTTTGGTCTCTACAAGAGTTACTGGTCTTTGATTTGAAATAACACATTTCTTACAAAACTTTACTTCTAATGGAAGGCCAAAATTTGATTTCATATTCTATCCTTAATCCAATATATTTTTTAATAATTTTAAGCCTGACTCTCCGCTTTTTTCAGGATGAAACTGAATTCCAATAATATTATGATTTTTTACCATACATATATATTTTTGATTTCCGTATGTGTTTGTTGCGATTTGAAATTTTTTATCCTTTAATTCACATGCATATGAGTGAGCAAAATAGTATTCTAAATTACTAATATTTTTAAAATAATTATTATTTTTATCATTAACTTTAATAGTAGACCATCCAATATTTGGTAGCCTAAGTTTATATTTAGAATTACTTTGACTATTTTTTAAAAGTGTTACTTTACCCTCTAATAAAGACATACCCTCAGTCCTACCATCTTCTTCACTATATTCAAACAGCATTTGCATACCAACACAAATACCTATAATTTTTTTACCTTCAGAAACATGTTTCATGGTATAATTAAAAAAATTTTTTTCTTTAAATTTTTTTATACAAGCTCTAAAGTTTCCAACTCCTGGTAATATAAGTGTTGAAAATTTATTTATTTCAGATGGATTTGTTATAATTTTATTTTGAATTTGAATCTGATGAAGTGCATTTGATACACTAAATGTATTCCCAGAACCATAATTGATAATTGCTACACTCATCGAATTTTAACTTTTGTTTGATTATCTTTAAGATAATTTTTTATTTCTTTGATTTTAATATTTTGTATATGCAAAATATTTGAGAATGCAGCACCGTCAGTTCCAACTTCGTTTATTAATTTCATGACATCATCTAAACTTCCTGCTCCCCCTGAGGAAATTACAGGTATAGTAGAAATACTGTTTACTTTTTCGATTAAATCAAGATCAAATCCTTTTTTTGTTCCCTCGTTATCAATTGAAGTCAAAAAAATCTCGCCAGCGCCTCTATCAATTGTTTCGTTAACCCAATTTAGCAAATCTTTATTAGTTCTCTCTCTGCCTCCATCAGCATATGGTTCCCATTTATTTTTTTCAATTTTCTTTGCGTCTATTTGTACTACCATACAGTTGGAGCCAAAATTTTTTACAATTTCATTTATTAAATTTGGTTCAGAGTGCAATTTGCTATTCAAAGCTACTTTATCAGCACCATTATTAAGAGCATTCTCTACATCTATTAGATTTCTTAGTCCTCCAGCTAATGTAATAGGAATAAAAACTTCCTTTGAAATCTCTTTAATAACTTCAAATAGACTATTTCTGTTATATAAACTAGCAACAGCATCGTTGAGAAAAATTTCATCCGCACCTTCATCATAATATTTTTTTGCAAATACTGCAGGATTACCAATTGCTTTTACACCTTCTAGCATGATTGTTTTTATTAGCTTGTTGCCTTTTATATCCATTCTTGGAATTATTCTAAAGTTTTTGACCATTTAATTTAGTATTCTGAAGGTTTAGGTTTAAGTTTTATAAATTTTAATTTAGAGAATAATCTCATAATAATTAATTTTTTAATCAAATAAATAGAAATTAAAAAATTAAAATGATTAAAGATTTTTAATACAATTTGAAAATATACTCGAGAGCGATTCTTAATATTTTTTGTTGTTCGATAAAGTATATATTTTTGATCCTCATTTCTAGGATTTTGTGGATCAGGGTAATGTTTGTAAAAACACATTTCTTTTATACCCTTATATTTTCCTGTTTCAATGATACTAAAAATTTGAAGCATTTCAGGATTAATGCAATTTTCGATAGGTCTTATTTTTTCTTTAATACTAGATCTGTGAATGCCATATAGAAGAATATCAGCAACTTGATAATTTAAAAAATTTTTTATTCTTTGTTTGGTATCTACATTAAATATTTCTGTATGTTTAAATTTTTTGATTTCTTCTAAGTAATTTTGAAAAATTACTGTTTCCCCAAAACAGGTTACTGTATCATTGTTCTGTTCTAAATAATCTATACCGCTTCTAATAAATTTTTTATCTAAATAATCACCAGCTGGCATCCAGCAGAAATATTTACCCTTGATCTTTTCCACTAAAAATAATTCGTTCTTGATCATTCCAATATTTGTAATTTGTTTAAAATATTTTATTCTTTTATCTATCTTGCAAAATTTTAAACAAATTTCTTTTGTGGCGTCCTCTGAGTTATTATCTGAAATAATAATTTCTATATTTTGATAATCTTGGTCTAACAGTTTTTTAATTGTAAGCTCTAAATATTTTGCACCATTATACACAGGAATCAATACGCTTACTAATGGATCAATCTTCATATTATTGTTTAATTTATTTTTTAATATATGATAAATACTATTAAACCTGCACAAAAAAATTAGAATTGAACAAATAAAAAAAACTAGTTACAAACAAATTTTTATAAACTTTTAAAAAAAATTTAAATTTACTATTAAAAAATATGAGAAATAAAATTCCAAAAAATATTATACTAGATGTTGATGGAATAATGACCACTGGTCAATTTTTATATGATTACAAGGGTAAAAAATACAAAGTTTTTGGCCCTGATGACGCTGATGCTCTAAAATTATTGAAACGTTTTTTGAAAATTATTTTTGTATCAGCAGATGCAAAAGGGTTTAAGATATCAAAAAAACGAATAACTACTGACATGGGTTATAAATTGATTAAAGTAAGTTCAGAGAATAGATTGACTTGGATAAAAAAAAACTTTGATTTAAGTGAAACAATTTACATGGGCGATGGAATTTATGATCATCTAATTATGAAAAAAGTTTTTTATTCCATTAGTACTTCAAATTCATCTGATAATGCAAAAAAATACTCAAGTTTTGTAACAAAAAGAACAGGTGGTAATAGAGCGGTAGCAGAAGCATGTCTTCATATTCTTAAAAAATTCTTTAAATATACAATTACATAAATTTCTATTTTGTTTTCTATGTTTTACTTGAATTTAAAAAGATTTATTTATTACTTTTATAAAATATAATGATGATATATTTGATTAAATTTAGATTTTAAAAACATAATGAAACTAGTTATTTTAGCAGGTGGATTTGGCACCAGAATAAATGAGGAAAATTCTCTAATACCAAAACCCTTAATTGAAATTGGAAATCAACCAGTAATTTGGCACATAATGAAAATGTATTCATATTATGGAATAAAAGAATTTATAATTTGCTGTGGTTATAAGGGCAATATGATTAAAGACTATTTTATTAATTATGCATATTTAAATTCTGATTTACAAATAAATTTATCTGATAACTCAGTAAAAATTTTAAATAATCAAAGAGAAGATTGGAAAATCACTCTTGTTGATACTGGTATTGGAACTTTAACAGGAGGAAGGATAAAACAAATTTATAGATATATTAAAGATGATAAATTTTTTTGTTTAACATATGGAGATGGTTTATCTGATATTAATATTAAAAAATTAATAAATCATCATACTAACAAAAAAAGATTAGCTACTGTTACTGCAGTAAGTGTACCAGGTAGATTTGGTGATCTAGAAATAGATCGTAATAATGATGTAAAAAATTTTTCAGAAAAAAGAAGCAGTAAAGCTGTTAAGGACAGAATAAATGGTGGCTTTATGGTAATTGATCCAACCGTATTAAAACTAATTAAAAACAATAAAACTAATTTTGAATCTGATACCTTAACTTTTCTTGCCAAAAAAAAACAAGTTTCAGCTTTTATACATGATGGTTTTTGGCAATGTATGGATACTCCAAGAGAAAAGATTATGTTAGAAAATATGTGGAAAAAAAGTCCTCCATGGAAAAAATGGTAATCTAAAAAATTAACTATAATGAATTTAAATATTTATGGAGGTTATTATAAAAACAAAAGAATTTTAATTACTGGTAATACTGGTTTTGTAGGGGCATATTTGTCAATAACTCTATCAATCTTAGGTTCAAAAATCTTAGGCTATTCATTAAAAAAAAAAGACCCTAAATATATTTCAAATACAAAAGAATATAAAAAAAAAATTAAAACAATATATAATGATATAAGTAAAATTAGCTCACATAAGTCATACATTAAAAGATTTAAACCACAAATATTAATTCATTTAGCATCACAACCAATATTATCGAGATCATACAGTCAGCCTCAATCAACTTTTGAGACAAATGTTATGGGAACAGTTAAACTGCTTGAATTAGCAAAAGAATTAAAATCTTTAAAGAATATTTTGGTTTTTACTTCAGACAAAGTTTATAAAAATACACAAAAAAAAAATTTAAATGAAAACTTTCCATTAGGGGGAGATGACCCGTATAGTGCAAGTAAATCAGCACAAGATATAATCGCAAATTGTTATAAAAATTCTTTTTTTGAAAAAAATAAGAATATTTTCATTATTAGGGCAGGAAATATTATTGGAGGTGGTGATTGGGAAAAGTCAAGGTTAATACCAGATTTATTTATATCTAATTATAATAAAAAAAATATTTTATTAAGAAACCCTTATGCCGTTAGACCATGGCAACATTTACTCTATGTTATAAACATTATACTTAAATTAATATCAATTAAAGGAGTTAAAGTATCAAAAAAATCTTTAATTTATAATATAGGACCAAAATCAAATAAGTCTATAAAAGTTAAAGATCTTATTTTAAATTTTATTAAAAATTCAAAAATTATTAATAATAAATATAAATTTCAAAAATTAAATTTTAAAGAAAAAAAGTTTTTAAAATTATCAAGCAATGCAATTTTTAGAGATATTAGCCCGGGTAAAAAATTAAACTTACGACAAACAATTAGACTGACATCAAATTGGTATTCAATGTTTTTTAAAAATAAACACAATATTTATGATTTTACAAAAAAAGAAATATTATCTTTTTTAAAGAACAAATATTGAATGTTAGATATTAAATAAGTTAGATACTTTTTCGTCTGTTTAAGACTTTAAAACATCTTAATTATATACATTGGTTAAATATCTGAATTTATTTAAATTTAATGATGGTAAATTTTTTCTATATTTCAATAAAAGTTTTGTACGTAATGATCAATAATTTCATAATGTGCATCAACTATTTTTTTATTAAAATCACCCTGAATTTTACTTAAATTATCTATTATTATTTTGTAACTTTTATCTTGAAAATTATAATGGCCTGCAAGTATAGAGCATTTATAATTATCATTAGAGTTTGATTTTAATAACCATTTTTCCCATTTTTTTGATTCATAACACTTATTTAGAAAATTTGTGGTGTCGATTCCATATTTTATACACTCATTCAAAATAAATTTTGTTTGGAACACTCCAAATTGCGGGGCTATATTTAATGCACTTATAAATTCTCTCCGTAAAGAAATACTCTCAGAACTTAAGTAATCAGCATTATGTTCTTTAAGTAAAATTGGTCTATTTTTAATTCTCTGATAAACAGATTTTATAAATTTATGATTAAAAAAACCAAATTGTTTATCTTCCATGACTAGACTGCCAGTTGGTACAACAAAATACTCTGGGTCCATGAAGTCAAGAAAATAATCCATTTCATCAATAAATTCTTTAATATTTATTGAAGATAGTTTTTGTGCAAAGTTTTCATCTGTCCCAACTTCGATTTTCACTTTTGAATTTCTTTTATTTATATATCGGATAGCATCTTTTGATAATTTTAATATTTGTTTATAATTTTTTTTTGCTTTAGAAAAATCTATGTGAATTAAATGAAAATTATTTTCGATATCGCAGTCAATTGTTTTGTAGACATCACTAAGATTAAATTTTCCATTAAACCCAGGGCCACAATGATCTCTACAAATCTTAATTTTAGCAGTCGCATATTTTTTTTGCATTTTATTCAAAAATTTTGAATATTCTCTTGTATTCCAATTGTTTACATAGCCTCCGTTGTAATCAATCTGATTTTTTGAGGCAATTAACATCAATTCCTTGTTATTTATTGATGAATATTTATAGACTGCTTCAATTACTTCAGAACTCATTGGTCCGATACCAATTTTTCTTGAATTGAAATTTTCTAAAACTTTCATTTTAAGGTTTCAGCTAATTTAGAAATACCCAAAAAATAAAGTAAATTTGAAAAAGGATTAGCGTGTAAGGGACACATATTTAGATAAATTAATGATGAGATTATTTTTATTTTTTTTAAATCTAAATTTTTTTTAACAACAAATTCTTCTATTTCGTATTTGGCATCAACTAAATTATTGTTAATTGGAAAATCATATAAAATCTCTTGATTTTCATATGCAAAACTAAAATTACCTTTTTTAATTTGGTTATATGGTAACATGCAGCCAGCATATAGTTTTGCTAAGTCATAATAGAGATCACCTCTTTCCGTGTTACCATTGAAATCTGACCTCCAATCTATTAATTTAAATATTTTACCATTATTGTCTAAAATTATATTGTCAAATTGTAAATCACCATGAAAGTTTGTTTCAATTCCTTTAGATAGTAATTTCCAATTAATTTTATTTAAATAAAAAGACAAATTATTTCTTTGAATTCCATTAATTTTATATTTTTTGTCTTTAAAGATATTTTCTTTGTAGAATTGATTTAGTCTTGAAAGAGTTTTTGAATAATAAAAATCCATGCAGTCTTCTTGAAAATTTATCGAAGTACCTTTTTGTTTTATTTTCCATAAATTTCTATCTAAATAGATTAAAAGATTTTTTAAAATCGAATTGTTTATGACTTGATAAAGTGTACTTCCTTTAAATCTATCATAACTTAAAAAATTTTTTGAAAATTTTAGCTTTTGTGGTGTAATTTTTTTTAATTTAAGCCATCTTTTTTTTAATGAGTTTACTTTTTTGCCATCAATAAAAAATTTTATAACTTTGTCCTCTAATTGATATATATATTCATCTGGTTTTGAAAAATCAAACTTAGCATCCTCTAATGTTTCTTTTGCAATCTTATAATTTTCATAGCTACCTGTATCATACCAAGTATAACTTTCTGATTTAATACTTTTAGCAATTAAACCTTTTAAGCCATTTGAGATTTGAACTTCATTTTTGGTATGTTTTTGATTTTTTTTTAAACAATTAAAAAAATACTTATAATCTTTAATGCCTGCTAAACCAATCCATGCGAGACGATTGTCGTTTAAAGTTTTATCGTCTATTCTTGTAATTAGGTTGCCATTTGTTTGAACAGTACAAAAATTAGTTGTATTTTTAATAGGTGCCACACCCATCCAATTTTCTAGAGGACTAGAGATGTTTTCTAGTACTACTGTATCTGCTGAAGTAACTATGAAAGGACACTGTAATTTTTTTTCACAACAAAGCAATGAGTAACCTGGTCCAGATCCAAGACCGAAATATTTTTTTATATTAACAAATTCAAATTTAGTTTTAGGATGTGCATGCAAAAGGTATTGTTTGACTTGGTCAGACAAATATCCTACGGCAATTACAAACTTTTGTTTTTGATCAAATTTATTAATTATATTTGATATGACAGCTCTACCATCTAATGGTAAAAGTGATTTATTGATTGTAGGGTCAAAAGATCTACTCCCTATCCCTGCTGCTAAAATACAAACTTTATAATTTTCCATTTAAATAAATATTTTTTTGATAATTTCTCTGACATTCATAAAAATAATCTCCATTAGTGTATTTTATTGAATACTTTTTTGAGAGCTTGCTAAGTTTACTATTTTTTTCAATAACACAATCACAGATATATTTTACTACATTAAAATCAACTAATTTTAAAAGTTTTTTATGATCATGTTTAGGAGTTGCATTAATAATACATATATTTTTTAATTTTCTTGAATGTTTTAAATTTAATTCAAAAACATTTGTATATTTTTTGGTTATTTTATCTAAATTTTTTTTTGATCTATTAAATATGAAAATTTTTTTACCCTTAAACAAATTTATGAATGAATGTGCAAGACTACCAGCACCCATGATTATAAAATTATCAAATTTTTTTTTTTCAAATATTTTTTCTGCTGCAAGAAAATCACAATTATAAGCTATAATTTTTTTTTTTTTAAAAATTAATGTATTAGCATTATTAGATAATATTACGGACTTATGTTTACGATTTGCAGTTTTCTTAGCATAGGTTTTTAGAGGCATTGAAACACTTATTCCTCCAACTTTTATTATTCCAATTTTTAAAAAATTTATAAATCTTTTAAAAAAAAAATAATTTTTTATATAAATAGGAATGTAAATAAATTTTTTTTTTTTATTTTGAAATAGCTTATTGTAAAATATAGCTCCTTTATTAGTTGGATTGTTTGAAACACTAAAAAAGAAGGTTGTATTTTTATCTGGAATTATCATTTCTATGCTCCGAATTTATCCTGCCATGGCCTCTGCCGTTTTCATCAAATATTCTGTAAACATCATCAAGTTCAAGTGTGGAGGACTCCATCATAAGCAAATTTTTTGTAGATAAAACGCTATGAACATATAAAGGTTTTACGTAAAAAGAGGATCCTTTTTTTAGATCGTAAACCTTAAGATTTTTTATTACTTTTTTTAATTCATTGTCAGAATATTTTTTTTTTTTAAACTTAATTAAATTTATTTTTTTTTTAGATATATACAACTTTCCTTTTCCACTAATAATATAATTACACTCCTCTTTTTTTTCATGAAATTGATAACTTGTTTTATAACCAGTTTTGATAAATATTTCTTTCATAGCAAACTTTGCATGATTTTCTTTAGATGCAATCCATAACTCATGTCCCCATGGTTTACTTACTTTTTTAATTTTTTTTTGATATTTTTTTTTCATTATTAACATATCAATTTAAGATGCGTTATTATCTAAATCAATACAAATTTAATTTAGCAAAAATATAAGTTATGATTTATTTAATAATTGTGCCCCCAAATTGATTCGAACTACAGACATATTGATTTCAAACAATTGTAAAACGATTAGAACTAACAATTATCAATATTTATTTTTAGATATTCAATAACTCGACACATCTATGACACTATGTTAAGAATTTAGTATTTATGAAAAACTTGATTAGCAAAATATCAATTCTATTCATGCTCGTGATCTTAAGTGGTTGCGCATCAATAACTGAGTCAAAAAACCAATCAATGTCAGTTACAACTGGAGAAGTTACAGGTGCAATGTGTACTTTATCAAACTCAAAAGGAAGTTATTATGTAACTACACCTGGATCAGTGATGGTTAGAAATGCTTGTGATCAATTAGC
>CEQN01047228.1_pt1 | contig 16012 bp, 15 predicted proteins | sample 427011 | NCBI WGS metagenome assembly CEQN01 (sample SAMEA2621277, study PRJEB7988) | marine metagenome | biome: marine biome (ENVO:00000447); feature: deep chlorophyll maximum layer (ENVO:xxxxxxxx); material: "saline water (ENVO:00002010), including plankton (ENVO:xxxxxxxx)" | depth 120 m
ACATTGATGGAAAATATTGATGTTTTCTCCAATGAAAGTATGACAACTCTACAAAGTGATATCTTAAGTTTGGCGCACTTAGAATTTGTACAACATGTTGCATCATCTACATTTTCCAACGAACTTGCACAAAACCTACAAGCACGCCTAGTTAAATGGGATGGTAAAATGCATGTGAATAGCTCAGAGGCAGTGTTGGCAAATGAAGCTCGTAATCAATTAGCGAAAGCTACAGTAGAGCAATATTTTAATTATGTTGAAGGCCTACCACCTCTAGCACCAACCTCGCACAATGTTCTACTAAGTGAAATGCATAAAAATAGCACTCTCATGTTAGATCAATTTGATAATTGGGATATGGCGATTGAATTTTCACTTCTAGAGGCATATAAAATTTTATCTGTAAAACAAGGCGATAATATAGACAATTGGCAATGGGGAGAAGAACACAAAATTACTTGGAAACATAATTTGGGACGAGATCCTGAATTTCGTTCTATTTTCGATCTAGATCCTATAGCAATGAGTGGCGACCGGAATACTGTTTGGAATGTCGGTACACCTTTAGGTGCCACAGGAATGCATGGAGTCAGTTATCGACAAATTCTCGATTTGAAAGATCTCAATTCTGCACTTGTCGTGATACCACCGGGCAATAGCGGACAACCTGGCTCACCTCACTATGCAGATCATATTGAAAATTGGATTGATGTAAAATATAACCCTCTATTTGTAAATTGGGACGACGTCCAATCAAACAAAGAAAGTGACCTCCGCTTAACTTAAAAATCCTTCAAGTTCTTCACGAGTAGGCATCGCCTCTTGGGCACCATGCCGAGTTACACATAAAGCTCCTGTAGCATTACCTATCCTTACAGCTTCCAATATTCCAGATCCAAGATTCAATGCAGCAGCCAAACCACCATTAAATGCATCACCTGCGCCAACAGTAGCAACAGGGTTGACAGAAAATGATGGAACTATCTGTGAAATATGCTCATTTTCAACCCAAGCACCTAACTCAGCCAAAGTCACTATCACAGTCCCTCCATATTCGTTACAAAGAGAGCTTGCTGCGGCCTGAGCAGATTCAAGATCAGAAACAGTAATACCAGTCAAATCTTCAGCTTCATGTTGGTTAGGTGTGAGTATATTTGCTAATTCAAGTAATCGATGAGAATCTTTACGGCTAGGTGCAGGATCTAAAATAACCGTAGCACCAAGAGAGCTTACCTTAGCCATAGCAACTTCCGTTGCTTGAAGAGAAATTTCCTGTTGCACTAAAAATATATCATTCCGAGAAACTTCTAAATTATCTATAGCTTTTACTGAATAACTCTCATCAACCAGCATATTAGTGCCGTACACTGCGTTGACAGAATTTTCACCACTGTCATCAATCAATATCATAGCAACACCAGACTGAGCGTCTTCAACAGTGCCTAAAAAATTAGTGCGCACACCTGTTGATTCAAGGTAACCTCGTAGTTCTTTTGAATAACGATCATCTCCTAAAAGGCCAATCATATCCACAGTATCCCTACCAGATAAAATTCGTGCAGCAGCTACAGCTTGATTAGCACCTTTACCTCCAGGAGTTACAGAAAAACTCTTGCCTTCTTTTGTTTCACCACGATCAGCTATTGACTCTGTTTCAATGATAAAATCAATATTTACACCACCAAGAACAATTATCGACAAAGTAATATCCATCTTCTATTCAATTTTATTTAAAATTAATCTTACTACGCTCTTGAACCAAGTCTAGTCAGTGCTACGATGCCATCTGAACATATCAATTTAATTTTGTACCGAGAGAACGGATTACCTCTATGAAATTACATGAGTTCCAAGCAAAAGAACTTTTATCACAATACGGGATTCCTATTCCACAAGGAAAAGTAGCATCAACACCTGATGAAGTGGTTGATATAACCAACGAACTTGGTGGCAAAGTAGTTATTAAAGCTCAAGCACATACTGGAGGAAGAGGGAAAGGCGGGGGAGTTAAAATTGCAAATAATGCTGATGAGGCGCGTCAATCAGCTGCGGAAATTATCGGTATGCAATTAATCACCCATCAGACAGGCCCAGAAGGATTACCTGTGCATTCCGTTCTCGTCGAAGAACAAATTGAAATTGAAAGAGAACTTTACCTTAGCATTGCTATTGATAATGCATCTGGAATGCCAATAGTTATCGCATCAGCATCAGGTGGTATGGATATTGAAGAAGTCGCAGAAAACGATCCTGCAGCTATCCAAAATGAACTTGTTCACCCAGAATGTGGTTTTCAGCCTTTCCAAGGACGGACGATTGCATTCAAAACTGGTTTAGATGGTGATCTACTAAGACCGGCCACAGAACTCATTAGTAATTTAGTTACAGCGTTTGAAGACAATGACGGAACAATCGCTGAAATCAACCCATTGGTGGTAACAAAAGATGGTCAACTAATTGCTGCAGATGCAAAATTTTCGACTGATGATAACGCTGATTTTCGACAGAAAGAATTAATTGAAAATCGTGATACCTCGCAAGAGGATCCCCGTGAAGTAGAAGCACGTGATGCAGGTATCGACAATTATGTAAAACTCGATGGGAACATTGGTTGCTTAGTCAATGGAGCTGGTTTAGCGATGGCCACCATGGACGCAATCAAATTCGAAGGAGGAGATCCTGCTAATTTCCTAGATATCGGAACAGCCAATAGTGCTGATGCAGTAATAGCTGCATTGAAAATTATTTCTGAAGATCCTGATGTCGAAGCAGTATTAGTAAATATATTTGGTGGTCTTGCACGTACTGACATCATCGCTGATGGAGTAGTTCAAGCTAAAAAAATTGGACTCCTGAAACAACCTACTGTGATAAGACTAGCGGGCACTAATGTGGAAGAAGGTTTGCAGATTCTAGAAGATTCTGGACTAGATCTAATTCGTGCAGATGGTTTTGCTGAAGCTGCACAAAAAGCTGTAAAAGCTGTAGAAAATTAATTAATCAGAGAATAAGGATTATCTTATGGCAGTTCTATTAAATGAAAATAGTCGTGTATTAATTCAAGGGTTCGGTGGTGCAGGACAAAGAGAAGCAGCCAATTCCCTTGCTTTTGGTACAAAAGTAGTATGTGGAGTCACCCCAGGTCGCGGTGGCCAGATTATGAACGATGTACCGGTTTTGAATACTGTCCGTGAGGGGGTTGAACAATATGAGGCAAATGTTTCTTTAATCTTTGTCCCCGCACCATTCGCCGCTGACGCTATCATCGAAGCTGCTGATGCTGGGATACCTACGGCAATTTGCATCACTGAAGGTATCCCTACTCTGGACATGATAAAAGTCAAATCTTATCTCCAAAAATCAACTACAAAATTAATTGGTCCAAATTGTCCTGGAGTAATATCAGTTGCTGAAAGAGCCCGCGCAGGGATAATGCCGGTTGATGTTTACACTCCAGGTAATGTAGGTGTGATATCAAGATCAGGAACTTTAGTCTATGAAAGTGTCGATCAATTAACCAGATTAGGTATCGGACAAAGTTCTAGTGTTGGTGTGGGAGGTGATCCAATCATCGGAACTTCTCAACAAGAAGCGTTAGCATTATTTGAGCAAGATACGGAAACAGCAGCTGTAGTATTAATTGGTGAAATTGGCGGTACCGCAGAACAAGAAGCCGCAGAGTATATTAAGGAAATGAGTAAACCTGTTGTTTCATTCATTGCTGGAGCTACGGCACCTCCTGGGAGAAGGATGGGACATGCAGGAGCAATTATTGCCGGTAAAGCAGGAACAGCAACTGCAAAACAAACTGCCCTACGTAATGCTGGTGCAACAGTTGTAGAATCACCATCAAGGATTGGAGAGACAATGTTGGAAGTTCTTCAAGCAGAAGGACTAACCTAACGATCCTTTGAATCTAACAGAAAGGTCACTGGACCATCATTACATGAATAGACTTTCATGTGTGCTTGAAATCGTCCTGTCTGTACAACAATGTTGTTATTGATTTTTAATAACATTATTAATTCGTCAAACATTTTTCGAGCTTGATCTGGCTTTGCAGCTTCAAAATATGATGGTCTACGACCTTGACTTAAATCTGCATACAACGTGAATTGTGGAACCACAAGAATCGATCCTGAAATCTCTTTCAAGGAATAATGAGGAAAATTTTTCTCATTTGGAAAGATTCTCAGATTGATTATTTTTCTTACCAGCCAATTTACATCTTCCAATAAATCAAAATTACCAATAGCTAGTAAAACTAGTAGTCCTTTATTAATAGATCCAATTACTTCACTATCCACAATGACTCGAGCTTCATCGACCCTTTGAATTACTGCACGCATTTAGTCATTTTTAGCATCGGTATGATGAGGTTTCTGGGGAGAATCATCACTTTTATTATTTTTAGTAGAAGAATTTCTAGAATCAGTTACGTAAAATCCATTACCCCTAAAGGATAAGGCAGGCATTGACAATTGTCGTTCACTTAAGGATCCACATTTCGGACATAATGCAGGATCGTCACGTTCCAGTACTTTGCGTACCAGTTCAAATAGTTTTGGACATCCACGTTTACGGGGAGCTGAATGTAGGTATTCATAAGTTGGCATAAGCACACCTTCAATAAGATAATCTTTTATCGCTATCGATCATAATCACGTGATTTTTTATATATTGCAAGATTTAGAAATTAATTTCCCAAAATTATCGACCAAAATATTATTAATTGTCTAGCTCGTGAGCTAAATCAAGACTTATAATGTCAGTTCGAATAAGTAAGCCGACGTCTGCCTTAACTACCAGTTAAGGTAAATTTATACGTTGGAAGAGTAAATATAGGAGTACAAAGTGTCCCCCGCTATAACTATGCAACAATTACTTGAGTCAGGTGTACATTTTGGACATCAGACTCGTAGCTGGAATCCTCATATGCGTCCTTTCATTTTTGGAGAACGTAACGGAGTCCATATTATTGATTTGGCTCAAACAGTAGTAAGGCTTGATGCTGCACTTGAAAAAATCAAGGAGGTGTCAGCGAGTGGTGACAAAATTCTTTTTGTTGGCACGAAAAAACAAGCACGTATGATTATTCAAAGAGAAGCAGAAAGTATCGGGATGCCATATGTAAACAATCGATGGCTAGGAGGAACTTTAACAAACTTTTCAACGTTATCCAAACGTATTGAATATTATAACGAACTCAGTTCAGGTTTTGATTTAGGAACTAGTGATGAAATCAAAACCTCTGATTCGGAAGATGATGCTTCAAATACCGATATTGAGACTAAATCAGTAAAACAAACTAAAAAAGAACGTGTGATGTTGCAAAAAGAATTTGAGAGATTAACTAGATCTTTTTCAGGATTAAGATCATTAGAACGCACTCCTGGAGCTCTATTTATTGTTGATCCTGCGTTAGAAGAGATCGCTGTTCGTGAGGCAAATCGTGCAAAAATTCCTGTTATAGCGATGTGTGATACTAATGCTAATCCGGACCTAATTGACTACCCAATTCCATCTAATGATGATGCAATCCGAGCAATTGAGTTAATGACTAAATTAGTCTCAAAAGCTATTCGTGAAGGAGTAGCTGTAAGTAATATTGAACAAGAATTTCAAGAGGCAGCAGAGTCATCAAGTCCGGAAACTCCAGTTAATACTCTTGAGGGAATTGGTAATGCTGAAAATGAACAACAAGTACAAGTTGAGAGTAATGATACAGAACAATAAATAATTATTATTTTTGAGAACGGATTTTAATGTGGTTACTACTGATGAAATAAAGCGGCTGAGAGAAGAAACAGGCGCTGGTATTATGGATAGCAAACGTGCGCTTGAAGAAGCAAAAGGTGATTTTGATACTGCAAAAAAAATAATTCGAGAGCAAGGCGTAGCTTCTGCAGCCAAAAGATCTGACCGAGAAACCGGACAGGGAATAGTTCAATCTTATATTCATGGTAATGGTAAAATAGGCGCTCTCATCGAACTTCAATGTGAGACAGATTTTGTTGCACGCACAGATACTTTTCAATCTTTAGCACATGATTTAGCTATGCAAGTTGCCGCTATGAACCCTCTTGCATTGAATGTTGAAGACGTTCCTGATGATTTTTCAGGAGCAAAAGAATCCAATGCCCTTTTGACACAAACTTTCATTAAAGACAATAGTCAAAAGATCGATGATTTAATCCAAAGTGCGATTGGTCAAACTGGTGAAAACATTAAAGTTGCACGTTTTGTACGATTTGAAATTGGAACATAATTGTTTCAAAGATTTTATCTATGGAGTGACAAATGGATCGTGAAATAGTATCAGACATGCAGGAACGCACCAATAAAGCATATGAATCATATGAAAATAGCCTAAATAGTATTCGCACCGGCCGAGCCAACAGTTCTTTGGTTGAGCAGCTAAGCATTGAACACTACGGACAAAAAATGCCCCTCAATCAATTGGCAACACTAGGAACACCAGAGGCACAATTAATCACCATACAACCTTGGGATAAAAGCGCTATAGAACCGATCATGAAAGCTTTACAGACAAGTGAACTAGGTATAACACCACAAAGTGATGGATCGATAATACGTCTCCCTATTCCTCCTCTAACAGAGGAACGTCGCTTAGAAATGGTAAAACAACTTCATAAAAAAACAGAGGATGCAAGGATCTCTGTACGAAATTCTCGTAGAACATGTATAGACACAATTAAACAAACCTTAAAAAACGGTAGTTTTTCAGAGGACGAAGCCCATCAAATTGAAAATGAAATAGAAAAAATTACACAAGATCAGATTGAAAAATTAGAACAACTTGGTAAGCAAAAAGAACAAGAACTCTTAGTAGTTTAATTTATAGCGTCTTTTAGTAAAACCCAAGGAAAAAAAGTGGCACCATGCAAGCTTCCCAAACTTATCCATCACATGATAGTGAACATATTCCTTATCATGTCGCTATTATCATGGATGGCAACGGACGCTGGGCAAATAGCAGGTCACTCAACCGTACTGAAGGTCATCAAGAAGGTGCCAAGGTAATACCGAGTATCGTAGAAACATTCGGAGAACATGGTGTAAAAATGTTAACCCTCTTTGGATTCTCAACTGAAAATTGGGGACGGCCAAAATCTGAAGTAGAAGCTATTCTAAGTCTGGCAAAAGACTTCATTGATGAACACTTAGAAGAACTACATAAAGCAAACGTAAAACTGAAACATCTAGGTAGCCTTGAACAACTCCCATACTGGTTAAAAAATCGAGTTCAACACGCTGTACAAAAAACCAGTAATAATTCGGCTATGACTCTAAATCTTGCTTTCAACTATGGAGGAAGAGCGGACATTATTTCTGCAGTAAAGCAACTCATAGATGAAGGATTCACAACAAATGAAATTACAGAACATTCAATCAGTAATCGTCTAGCCACTGCGGGTTTACCTGACCCGGATTTATTAATACGCACGGGAGGTGAAAATCGCTTATCGAACTTTCTTGTTTGGGAAGCAACTTATACTGAATATTATTTCACTGAGACACTTTGGCCTGATTTTGGTCCATTGGATATTGAAAAAGCCATCAAAGAGTACGGAAGACGTCAACGTAGATTCGGTCTAATTACCGATTAAAAGAAAAACATTAATTTTGTTAATTAATAGATTAATTGTGGCCATTATTGGACTCCCGCTGACAGTATTATTTATATTGTCACCCGAACCTATTTTTGCAGCAATTACAGAGATAATTCTAGCTATTGCAACTATCGAAATCATCAGAAATCGTGTTGTGAATAATACACGCCATGACCTTTTAATCTTGGGTACAGGTGCAGCTGCTACTGCATTTATTGCTGCATTTATCCGAGTTGGGGTTCAAGATGCAGTTTGGATCCTATTAATACCCACTGCGATCATAATCTGGTCAATTTTTACATCATACAAATGGACAAAAACAACAATTTATTGGTGGAGCATGTCTGTCATATATATCAGTACTTTAGGAAGTCATTTCATATTAATTAATCAAATAAATAACGGACAAAATTGGATAATACTAATGTTAGGTATTGTATTTGCGACTGATACAGGTGCGTATACGATAGGAAAACTTTTTGGAAAGCATAAATTAATTCCTTCTATCTCACCAAATAAAACTTGGGAAGGTGCATTTGGAGGGTATTTCGTAGGAATATTAATAGGTGGAGGAATTATCTACATACTGAACACTAACTTAAGCACATCTTTAATTATCTTATTCTCTTGTCCAGTAATAGCGATGATCGGTGATATTATCGAATCTCAAATTAAAAGAAAACTTTCAGTTAAAGACATATCAAATATTTTACCTGGTCATGGTGGTATCTTAGATCGTATAGACTCTATTTTATTCACTGCACCTTGGGTCTATTGGGTAATTATATGGATCAACTAAAAAAGATAGCGGTCATCGGCTCCACAGGATCGGTGGGAGAGCAAGCTCTCGATGTTATACGATCTATGCCTGAAAAATTCAAGGCACTAGCACTAGCTGCGGGATCCAATCAACAAAGACTCGAAGAACAAATAAAACAATTCCAACCTAAAGCAATTTTTCTTGCTAGTGGCTTACCTACAACAACTAATATTGAAAAAAATATATATCAACCCCTCGAGGAAATAGTAGTTAGAGATGATATCGATATAGTGCTCGCAGCAAGCTCTGGACTCGACGGACTTCCTGCAATACTAGCTGCCCTACGAGCAGGTAAAAAAGTAGCCTTAGCAAACAAAGAAGCATTAGTTGTAGGAGGTCCAGTAGTTAGACAGGCTCTAGAATTTGGAGAACCTTATGGTGCAGAATTAAGACCAGTCGACTCTGAACATTCTGCTATTTGGCAATGTCTCTGGGGAGAATCAATTGACCAAGTTGATCAATTGATTCTTACAGCATCTGGAGGTGCATTTAGAAATCTCAGTATCAGAGAGCTGGATAATGTTACTCCAACTGAAGCTCTAAAGCATCCCACATGGCAAATGGGGCCAAAGGTGACTATCGATAGTGCGACACTTTTTAACAAAGGATTAGAGGCGTTGGAAGCACGGTGGTTATTCGATCTCTCATTAGAAAAAATAGATATTTTACAACATCGTGAAAGCGTTATACATAGTATGGTCACATTTATAGATGGTTCTGTGAAAGCGCAACTTGGAGTTCCAGACATGCGTTTACCCATCCAGATTGCACTTTCTTATCCAAATCGACTACCGATCCAACCTGCACCAAAACTTGATTTAGCAAAATATGAATCTCTGAACTTTGCTAAAGTCGACTCCGCAAAATTTCCAGCACTCGAAATTACACTCGAGGCAGGTAGGCGTGAGGATACTACTGCAGCTGCTTTGTCTGGTGCTGATGAAGCAGCTGTAGCTCATTTTCTAAATGGACAGTGTCGATTTACAGATATTGCAAAATTATTACATAAAGCCATGCAACAACATAAACCACAAAAAAATCCCAACCTAGAAGCATTACTGGCTGCTGAAAAATGGGGACGAAATTTTGTCACTGAAATGTTAAAAAATGGCGAAAGAATTTAATGCAATGAAAATACAAAAAGCGATTACTCCCTTAATTATTGTGCTGATCATCATTGCTGGTTTAATTTTTGCAAGAAGTGCTTTTAATTCAGCCATCCTTTTTTTACTCATCATTATTGCACTCGTGATGGCACATGAAGCAGGTCATTTTTTCTCAGCAAAACTTTTTGGTATCTATGTACATGAGTTTGGATTAGGGTTTCCTCCCAGAATAGCCATGATAAAAAAAGGTGAAACAGAATATACACTCAATGCCATACCACTTGGAGGATTTGTAAAACTTGAAGGAGAAGAAAACCCTGATCATCCAAGATCTTTAGCAGCAAAACCAAAATGGCAACGCTTTATAGTACTTTTCGCAGGTATAGCTGTGAATTTTCTATTGCCTGTATTGCTGTTCGCATTAGCGTTTACTTGGCCCCATGAAGTTCCTATTGGAAGGGCAATGGTAACCAATGTAATACCTGAAGGACCTGCAGCAATAGCAGGAATTAAAGTTAATGACCAAATTTTTTCAATTGATGGTCGTGATGCCAAAAACCTACCTGAGGCAAGTCGTCTCATCCGCTTGAAGGTAGGCGAAACTGTAAATGTTACTGTTCGTAGAGATGGCAACTTAATCAATATCCCTGTCTATGCACGATGGAGTCCACCCGAAGGACAAGGACCAACAGGAATAAGTATCGGATATTCTGTCGTTGCACCTGATGGTAGACCTTTTACCGAAAAGGAATCCTTACCACCTTGGGAATCAATCCCGATGGGGATTCAACAAACTTGGGATACGCTTATTCTCGTTCGGAATGAAATTGCTTCATGGGGTGGACAATCTGGTAGCCCTCAATTTGCTGGCCCAGTTGGAATTGGGCAAACAGTGGGTGAAATCGTTGGAATCCAAGAGACCCCTAGTGCAGCAGTATCACCATTACTTGAAATTACTGCATTGCTGTCCATAAATTTAGCAATAATTAATTTATTACCCTTACCTATGCTAGATGGTGGACGTATATTTTTTCTGCTACTCGAAATCATCCGTCGAGGCAAAAGAATTAATCCTCAAAAGGAGGCCATTGTCCATATGATTGGTTTTTTCGCCTTTATAATGCTTGCCTTAATTATCACTTTTTTCGATATAGCAAGAATTACATCCGGAGAATCTTTAATACGGTAATCGTTTTTTATTCATTACGTACTATAATTTAATCTAGACTAGCAATACTAGTAAATCAATCCTTACGAAGTGGAAGGGAATTGATGAAACAAAGGAACCCTACACGCACAGTTCCTGTTGGAAATATTAAAATTGGAGGAGAATCTCCAATTGCTGTTCAGTCCATGGCTGCTACACGCACTCAAGATATAGAAGCGACTGTCAGGCAATTAAACTTAATTCACGATGCTGGCGCTGATTTAATTAGAATAGCTGTAGATTCGAAGGCCGATGTAGAAGCGTTAGCAATAATAAGAAATTACACAGAGGACCTAAGTATTAATTTATCGGTAGATTTACAAGAAAATTATCGACTTATCTCTGATGTTGCTCCTCTAGTTGAGAAAGTCAGATACAACCCCGGGCATCTTCATCATCATGAGAAAGAGAAAGATATTGCAGAAAAAGTAAAATTTATTGCTAACACCGCATTCGAAAATAATATCGCATTAAGAATAGGGGTAAATTGTGGTTCAGTTGATCCAATTCTTAAGCAAAAATTCGGAAAAGATGACGTAGGTGCAATGGTAGAAAGTGCTTTGCAACACGCACAACTTTTGGATGACCTAGGTTTTGATAAGTACGTGGTCTCTCTAAAAGATTCAGATTGGCAAAAAGTCTTAGAAGGAAATCGTCGTTTTGCCTCTATCCGTCCCGATATCCCTTTACACCTTGGAGTCACAGAAGCAGGAATGCCACCTGAAGGCATCATTAAAACTCGTGTGGCTTTTGAACAGCTCATTTCAGAAGGAATCGGTGATACCATTCGAGTTTCTCTTACTTTGCCTTTTGATAAAAAAGGACAGGAAGTTACAGTAGCGCGAGAAATTCTTAATGATATTGATAATGGCAGGTTCAGATCTGTTCCTAGCAACTTTGGGCAAGGTTTAAATATTATTAGCTGTCCATCTTGCTCTAGAGTAGAAAATGAAAAATTTATAGAGCTTGCCCAACAAGTTAAAGTAATGTCAGAATATGCAAAAGATCATAATCTTACCATCGCAGTAATGGGATGCAGAGTTAATGGACCTGGTGAAACAGATGATGCAGATATTGGAATGTGGTGTGGTCCTCTAGGAGTAAATCTCAAGCGAGGGGAGGAACTTATCGGGCATTTTGGCTATGATGACGTGCTAGGTGAGACAAAAAAAATACTCGATGAAATGATAAATGAGATTGAACCTGTTAAACAAATTTAAACAACTTCGTTGCTCAACACTCAAGACGCTTTTATCCTCAGCGCCATGAGAATGTCTAAACAATTTGGCCGTACTCTCCGTGAAGCACCTGCTGATGCGGAGACAATCTCTCATCAATTATTGGTGAGAGCAGGGTTCATAGACCAATTAAGTGCAGGTGTCTACTCCTATTTACCTTCAGGATTAAAAGTAAAGAAAAATATTGAAAGAATTATCCGCAAGGAAATGGATACATCCAATGGTATAGAAGTACTTCTGCCGACCATTCAACCATCAGCTATCTGGGAAATATCTGAGCGACTTTTTACTATGCAAGATGTTTTATTCAAACTAGAAGACAAACGTGGTCGTACAATGGTACTGGGTCCTACTCATGAAGAAGTAATTACTACTTTATTTTCTAAATTCGCGAACTCATACCGAGATTTACCAAGAATTTTATATCAAATACAAACAAAACTACGTGATGAGACTAGACCTAGAGGTGGTTTGGTCAGAGTCCGAGAATTCACAATGAAAGATGCGTATTCTTTTGATCTAGACGAAAAAGGCCTTGATGTGTCTTATAATTCAATGGTTGATGCTTATCACCAAATATTCAATGCCTGTGAAATCCCAATAGTTTCGGTTGAAGCTGATTCAGGTGCAATAGGTGGAAAAGGCTCACAAGAATTTATATTTTTAACAAATAGTGGTGAAGATACAATCTTAATTTGCGATCAATGCGATTATGCAGCAAATCAAGAAAAAGCGGAATTTATTCGACCAAAAAAAACAACTTCACAACCACTCGACATAGAAAAAATAAAAACTCCTGAAACAACAACAATAGATCAGCTCGTAAACTTGCTAAAAATTGACAAGAGTGACACAGCCAAAGCAGTTTTATATATGGCTACACCTCGGACTGACGATACATCTTTCCCTATATTTGTAGTTATACGAGGAGATTTAGAAATAAATGAAGTGAAATTAATGAATCTTGTTGATGCTAGAGAAATAACCCCCATGAGCGATGAGGACCTCTCTAGATATAATATAGTCTCTGGGTACGCTTCACCAATAGGGATAACTTCAGAAATTAGAATTATTGCAGATATTTCGATCACTGAAACATCAAATTTAGTATCTGGTGCAAATGAAGTCGGTTATCACTTAACGAATACGAATTATTCAAGAGATTGGGTGGCATCTGATATTGCAGATATCGCAATAGCAGATGATGGAAACACATGTGCAAAATGCACCGGGCATAAAGAAGGTAACCTGAAAATTTCACGTGGTATTGAAATGGGTCATGTGTTTAGACTTGGGAAAACTTATACCTCAGTTTTTGAAACAACTATACTTGATCAATCTGGGAAACAATTAACACCTATCATGGGTTGTTATGGTATAGGAATCGACAGAATTCTTTCCGCTGCTGTCGAAGCACATCATGACCAAGATGGTATTATTTGGCCAAAACAATTATCTCCATATAACATCCATCTTACTGCCCTTAACTTTGAACAAGATTCTACAGTGGCCGAAGAGGCAACAAAGTTCTACGAAAAGATTCAAGATGCAGGCTTAACTGTTTTATTTGATGATCGAGATGAAAACCCAGGGGTAAAGTTCAAAGATGCAGATCTTATAGGGATACCAATCCGAATTACTATCTCTAGCAGAAATAATGCTGAGAATGTAGTAGAGCTTAAATTGAGAAATTCTGAAACATCAGAAAAAATAAAGAAAGAAAATATTATTGAAGTTTTACAACAGCTCTCGAAATAGATTGATATACAAATCTGTTGAGGGTCATGTAAACAAGGTGATACAATTTAGCTGCACACGGATTTAGTTAAAGCGTGGGCTTTGACCCGCGTTTTTTTGTGTTTTTAGGTAAACGTTAAGTAAGATTGTTGAATATTTATGAAAAATGAGTTTGTTGCAGCGATTACACAGCTATCTGCAGAGAAGAATTTAAATTCTGATACTGTATTTGTGGCAGTTGAAGCAGCATTGTCATCTTCATTTCGTAAAGATGATCTTCAATACGCAAGTATTGAAACTAAAATTGATCGAATAACCGGCGATATCTCTGCTTGGCAAACGTGGGCGATACTGGATGATGATGAAATAGAAGATGATGAAATAGAATTATCACCTGAACGAGCTAAGGAACTGGGATTCGGAGAACTTGAAATCGGTAGTATCGTACGCAAACCTATTGAAATTACTGGAGATACCGGCCGTATCGCTGCACAAACAGCTAAACAAGTAGTATTACAAAGATTACGTGATGCGGAGCGAGACTCTGTTTTTCAAGATTTTTCAGGAAAAGAAGGCGAACTAATTTCTGGAACTGTTTTACGAGTTGAAAGAGGCCGACAGCAAGTGATTCTAGATCTAGGGCAAACAGAAGCTGTACTACCTTATTCTGAGCAAATACGCTCTGAGCATTATCGAGTAGGACAAAGAATTAGGGTTTATATCAAGGAAGTTTACCGTGCAACTCGAGGTCCACAAGTATTAGTCTCACGTGCGACTCCTGATCTTCTAGGAAAATTATTAGAATTAGAAGTACCTGAAATTTCTAGAGGTTCAATTGAAATCATTAATATCGCTCGCGACCCAGGATTTCGTAGTAAAGTCGCAGTAGCATCCAAACAGCAAGGTATAGATCCAATTGGTGCCATTGTTGGAGTTCGTGGTGCACGTATACAAAATATAGTCAATGAACTTAATGCTGAACGCATCGATATCATTCGATGGGATCCCAATGAGCTTGCTTATACAGCCAATGCACTTAGTCCAGCAGAAGTTGTTTCGATCAATATTGAGAACGAGACTAATACTGCCTATATTGCTGTGCCAGATCGTCAGATAAGTCTTGCCATTGGTAAAGAAGGTCAGAATGCTCGTCTTGCGGCAAAGCTCACTGGATTAAGACTCGATATTTGTGGAGAAGGATCTATGATTGAAGCAGGGAAGGATTTATATCCGCCTCCTGAGCCGGACATGGAAGCTATATTCACTTCAGACCTTGATCGAAAAGAGTCAACTGCTGAAACTTCTATTTTAGATGAAGTTGCACCTTCACAGGCTGCTTATGGCAGGCCAGGCTTACCTGGAGAACAAACTGAGATAATCACATCCAATGATAATATTGCTGTACAAGAACCTATAGAAATACAACTCACACCTGAACAAGAAATTTTAGAAGAACTGCTAGAGACTGATACCCTTCCAACTGACATTCCTTCAGATGCAACAACAACGGAAGAAATAGCTCCACCATCTGATCAAGAAGAACCTCGTGTACTTCGTTTTGCAGATGAAATTCGTGAATTAAGATTGCAAGAAGAAGATCGTGAACGAAATCGCCGAGGAAAAAATCGCCGAAGAACTGGTACAGATTCTCGATCTACTCGCAGACGTGGACGTCAAGATTATGATTTGGATGAAGATGAAATCGAAGCTGCACTTCATGGTGAAAGCTATGATGATGGCAACTACGATGATTTTGACGATGAATACGATGATTAGAAATACAGTTGTTAAGTATTGTGTAAAGGATCACCTATATGGCTCAGGAGACCCCTACGGAGAACTCAACTGTTCGTATTCCAACAGCATTAGCAGTTGGTGAACTTGCAGAAATTCTCAATATTTCTGCCATAGATATCATCAAAGAACTCATGAAAAATGGTGTGATGGCAAATGTCAATCAGGTCATTGATTTTGATACCGCAGCTATAGTTGCAACTGATCTAGGATTTGAGTTAGAAGAAGAAACAGAAGCGATAGATTATTCAGAAGCATCGTCAGCTGAACAATTGACCACTCGAAGCACTTCCTTAAGAATAATTGATCAGGACAACATAAATTCCCCCACTCGCCCTCCTATAGTGACTATTCTTGGACACGTTGACCATGGAAAAACCACTTTATTAGATCAAATTCGACGTACAAATATAGTCGAAGGTGAAGCTGGGGGTATAACCCAACATATTGGGGCATATCAAACTCAAACTTCTGAT
>CEQN01016665.1_pt1 | contig 15907 bp, 3 predicted proteins | sample 427011 | NCBI WGS metagenome assembly CEQN01 (sample SAMEA2621277, study PRJEB7988) | marine metagenome | biome: marine biome (ENVO:00000447); feature: deep chlorophyll maximum layer (ENVO:xxxxxxxx); material: "saline water (ENVO:00002010), including plankton (ENVO:xxxxxxxx)" | depth 120 m
CGTTGTTGAGGTAACTGGAAGCGCTAGGTACCAGTGGTACGTAAGTGCAGATAGTGGAAAGATTTGGTCTGAAGTCCCTACATTCTCTCCATTTGTAGGTGCAAAAACAGATACTTTAACAATAACTAGTGCGCCTCTATCATTCAATGGATACCAGTTTAAGATGGTTGTCTCGACGCCTGCTTACGCGTGTGGTGTCAACGACACAACCGATGTAATTCCTGTAAAGGTCTCAAATGATAACGATGAAGATGGAATTCCTAACGAAATTGATATAGATGACGATAATGATGGAATTGTAGATACTCTAGAGGTTATAGATTCTGAAAATGATGACGATTACGATAATGACGGTATACCTAACCACTACGACCTAGATTCTGACGGTGACGGATGTGATGACGTATTAGAGGCAGGATTTAATGACCCAGATGGAGACGGAATACTTTGTACTAGCCCAGTTGTAGTAAATAGTCTTGGTCAGGTACTATGTTTCGATACAAATAACGACGGATTAATTACTTCTGATGATACTGTAATGGCAGATACTGCAGCAGCCGGATATATTTATCCTCTTGATGCAGACAATTCTGGAATAGTTGACTTCAAAGAAGAAGATGACTTTACTATCGAGATAACAACACACCCTATGGATGTACAGGTTCCAGACAGAACTACCGGTTACGTCTTTGTGAAAGTCAACTCAACTGACAGCTTATCGTACCAGTGGCAGAAGTCTTCTGACTCATTATCGTGGACAAATGTTACAGATGATACGGTCTATATAGAGAGAGAACAAGATATATTTGACACATTAATCTATAAGGGATCAACTTCAGATACATTATTTATCATGAATATTGATACTCTTGTTGACTCAACTTACTACAGAGTGTTAGTCGACATACCTTCAAGTCCATGTGCTGAGGAAACTCCTTCAAACGCTGCGTTTATGACAGTTGTTACTGATATTGACCTTGATAACGATGGAATTCCAAATATAGAAGAAGGCTTTGGTGACACAGACGGTGACGGAATCCCTAACTACTTAGATTTAGACTCTGACAACGACGGTATTCCAGATGTAATTGAAGGTGGAGACGGAGATAAAGACACTAACGGTGACGGTATGATAGATGAGAACGATGAAGGGTTTACTGACGATGATGAAGACGGTATGGCAGATTCTGCTGAAGATACTCCAGTTCCTGATAATGATGGAGACGGAACCCCTGATTTCCTAGATATTGACTCTGACAATGACGGAATATTCGATGTCGAAGAGGGTGGAGACGGAGATTTAGATACGAATGGAGACGGTATGATTGATGACTTAGATGACGGCTTTGCTGACCTAGACGAGGACGGAATGGCTGACGATTCAGAAGATACAGACCAGCCTGATAACGATGGTGACGGAAGACCTGATTACTTAGATATTGACTCTGACAACGACGGTATTCATGATGTCGTAGAAGGGGGAGACGGTGATCTGGACACGAACAATGATGGTGTCATAGACGAAAATGATGATGGGTTCTCAGACTTAGATAATGACGGTATGGATGACGACTCCGAGAATACACCTACAGAAGACTTCGATGGAGACGGAAAACCAAATTACCTTGACATCGACTCTGATAACGATGGTATCCACGATGTTGAAGAAGGCGGAGACGGTGACTTAGACACAAACAATGATGGTGTTATCGATGACAAAGACGATAATTACCTAGATGCTGACGGAGACGGAATGGATGATGATTCTGAGTCTACACCTACTCCTGATAACGACGGTGATACTAATCCTGATTACTTAGATATCGACTCTGACAATGACGGTATATTCGATGTTGAAGAGGGTGGAGACGGTGATTTAGATACAAATGACGACGGTGTAATAGACTCAAATGATACTGGATATGGAGACGTTGACGGAGACGGAATGGACGACGATTCTGAACTTACCCCAACAACTAATACTGACGGAGATACTAAGCCTGATTACCTAGACATAGATTCTGATAATGACGGTATTCACGACGTTGTAGAAGGGGGAGACGGTGACTTAGACACAAATAATGATGGCGTTATTGACGAGAATGATTCAGGATATGAAGATTCTGATGGCGATGGAATGGACGATGATTCTGAGGAAACTCCTAGTACAGACTCTGACGGAGACGGTAACCCTAACTATAAAGATATAGATTCCGATAACGATGGAATTCATGATGTCGTAGAAGGTGGAGACGGTGATAAAGACACTAACGGAGATGGATTTATAGATAGTAATGATGATGGTTACTCTGATATAGATAACGATGGTATGGACGACGACTCAGAAGGTACTATAGAAACAAATACAGATTTAGATAATCTTCCTGATTACTTAGATATTGATTCTGACAACGATGGTATCCACGATGTAGAAGAAGGTGGAGACGGTGATTTAGACACAAATAATGACGGTGTTATCGATAGTAATGACGACGGTTATTCAGATTCTGACAAAGACGGTATGGATGACGATTCTGAAGGTACTCCTGTTACTGAGACAGATTCTGACTCGTATCCTGATTATATAGACCTAGATTCTGATAACGATGGTATCCAGGATGTGCTCGAGGGAGGAGACGGAGATTTAGACACTAACGGTGACGGATGGATTGATTCTAGTGATGACGACTTCGTTGATGCTGACGGAGACGGAATGGATGATCGCGCAGAAATAACTCCAGAGACACAGTCTGATAAAGATGGTTTCCCTGATTACCAAGATATTGACTCTGACAACGACGGTATTCACGATGTAGTAGAAGGGGGAGATAGTGTCCTAGATACAAATAATGACGGTCAGTTAGATCAAAATGATGATAACTATATAGATCTCGATGGAGATGGAATGTATGATCCAACGCTTCTTACAGATCCTACCGACTCTGACGAAGATGGAAGCCCTGACCACTTAGATATTGATTCTGACAACGACGGCATACACGATGTCACAGAATCTGGTGACGGAAACCTAGACACAAACGGAGACGGAGCAATAGATTCTGGTGATAATGGATACTCCGATAATGACAATGACGGAATGGATGACGACTCTGAGCCTACTAATCCATTTGATTCAGATGGTGACGGTTTACCAAATCACCTAGAATTAGACTCTGATAACGACGGAATATATGACGTAGAAGAAGGTGGTGACGGAACACTAGATACTAATAACGACGGTGTTATCGATAGTAATGATGATGGGTTCTCAGATACTGATGCAGACGGAATGGACGATGACGCTGAGTCTACACCAGTAACCAATACAGATAATGATAACTACCCAGATTTCGTTGATATTGATTCTGATAACGACGGTATCCAAGATGTTATAGAGGGTGGAGACGGTAATCTAGATACTAATGGAGACGGTAGAATTGACTCTCAAGACACAAATGATGACTTCGTTTTCGCAGATAATGATGGCGACGGTATGGCAGATGATTCTGAGGATACTCCTGTAATAGACACTGATGGTGACGGTGCAAACGACTACCAAGACCTTGACTCTGATAACGACGGTATACACGATGTAATTGAAGGTGGAGACGGTATTGACGCAGACTTTGACGGAGATGGTGTTAACGAATTCAGTGACCTCGACACAAATAACGATGGTATGATCGATGAAGATGACGAAGGTTATGCTGACACAGATAACGACGGTATGGCCGATCAGTCAGAGGGAACAGGCCAACCTAATAGTGACGTGACTGAAGATTTTGATGACGGTACACCGAATTATTTAGACTTAGATAGTGACGATGACGGGTGTAATGATGTGGTAGAAGCAGGATTTAGTGACCTTGACGGAGACGGTGTCTTAGGTGTTGGTGATCCAGATGTCGATGAAAATGGTCAGGTATTAACTGATGACCAAGATGGATACGAAGAACCTGTAGACACGGATAATAATGGAATTCTAGACTGCTACGATGCATTAGTTCTTGTTACTAGTATCGATTCACAGCCACAGTATGCAGGAACTGTATTCCAGGGTGATGATGTATCTTATGCTGTTGGAGTTTCTGTAGACGGAGATTTACCTGCAGAGTACCAATGGCAGCAAGGAGTTGTTTCTGAAGACGAGCAGGATACCACGTGGACAGATCTAGCAAATGATCTTCAGTTTAGTGGTGTTGACACCGACTCTATGACGATTACTAACGTGAGTTTTGAGGAGTTTGATAATACATTATACAGGGTTATGGTTACAGCAAAAGGCTATAAGTGTGCTTTCGTACTATCTGATCCTGTAGTACTAGATGTGAAGTTTAGAGACTTACATATCCCACAGGGTATATCTCCTAACAGTGATGGAACAAACGACACGTGGTTTATTACTGGTATTGATTACTATCCTAATAATACGGTACAGATATATAACAGATGGGAGCTTAAAGTTTTTGAGATGGAAGGATATGTTAATGAAGACCCAAGTAAGAACTTTGAAGGTATCGCTAACTTTGGAAATACTAACGGAAAGCTTTTACCAGAGACTGTATACTTCTACGTGATAGATCTTGGAGATACTGATCTAGATGGAAATGCTGTTGAAGAAGATAATAGATACAGAAAAGGATATATTTACATTAGAAGAGGAAATGACTAAATTTGAAAATATAATGATGAGAAAAGTAGTTTTATTTATGATTGTTTTTGCTTCAGCCTTTAGTGCTAGAGCACAGCAAGATGCTATGTTTAGTCATTATATGTTTAATACTCAGTCTATAAACCCAGGGTATGTGGGTTCAAGGGAAGTACTTAGTGTTATGACTGTTTTACGATCTCAGTGGATAAATTTCGATGGTGCCCCAAGAACACAAACACTATCAATAAATTCTCCTCTTTTCAATGACCAGTTAGGTTTTGGTTTCAGTATTTTAAATGATAAAATTGGACCAATTAAATCTACAAATTTTGCTTTGGATCTTGCGTATCACCTGCAAGTGACGCAAAGTGGTCATAAATTATCCTTTGGAATAAAAGGAGGCGGTAACGCATTCAGCTCTGATTTTTCAATGCTCGATCTTGACGCCGGAGACCCAGACCAAATAGATCCATCTTTCAGCAGAGACGTTAGAAGAAAATTTTTACCAAATTTTGGTGCTGGTTTTTACTATAACACTACTAAATGGTATGCAGGTTTATCAATTCCCAATATCCTTGAGAAAGAGTTTGACCAGTCACAGAGGCATTACTTTGCTATTGCTGGTGCTCTTTTTGAGATTAATAGAGATATTAAGCTTAGACCAAGCCTGTACCTTAAAATGACAAAAAATGCTCCAGTAAACCTTGACTTTAGTGCGTACGCAGTATTTAAAGATCTTTTTTGGCTAGGGGGGATGTTTAGAACAGCAATGGGGAGGATAATTCCTACTGGTAAAATAGGTGGGGGACTTGGACTGATGGCAGGAATTAACCTTAATGAAAATATTGCAATTGGTTATTCATATGACTACTCGGTAGGTAACACCACATTTAAGTATAATGGCGGTAGCCACGAAATACTATTGCGTTACGACTTTATGTTTAAGAAAAAAGATATTATTAAATCTCCAAGATACTTTTAATTATGAGAATTTTACTTTTTTTTATTATTCTGTTTTTACCCTTGATCACGTTAGCTCAGGAGGTAGAAGATAAAAGAAGTAGTTACCCTCTATTTGAGTTGAGTAAGGGTAATGACAACACAAAAAATATTAATTGGGGAAATTTTCATTTCAGCAATGAAAGTTTTAGGAAAGCTGCTGACAGATACGAGAAGGTTGATAATCCTAGTGTAGAGATTCAAAGGAAACTGGCTAAAGCATACATAGAGCTTGACTCTATTGATAAGGCTCTCGTGATGTTTGAGACAATAATTAATGCGGATGAAGACATCGAGACTGAAGATTTCTTAAATCTTTCGCAGTTACAAGATCAGGTGGGGATGTACAACGAGGCAAATAAAAACAGAAAGAAATATGCTAGGCAGAAGGCTAGGGAAGTAAGGGTCTCTCTTTTTGAGACAGAAGACAACTACTACCAAAAGCTTTTAAATTCTGTTAGTAAATATGACCTTAAAAACCTTGAGACTAATACTGAAATGTCAGATTTTGGTGGATACGCAATTCGATTTGGTGATGATGGAGAAGATATTAGTATGATGTTTACCTCATCAGGTATTCAAAATACTGGTAAAATCAGTAGAGGGAAATACATTAGACCTGAAAAACCAACTTTTAATCTTTTCTCTTCTGAATTCTCTGAAGATAGCATCAGCTCTTCTAACGCAAAATTAGTTGGTGGTGCTGAGATGAATACAGCTTTTCAAGATGGCCCAGCAGTAATAACTGAAGACGGTAAATCGATATATTTTACAAGGTCTGGAACAAAATCTGGTAAAGATGATGCTCTTCACTTGAATATTTATTTTGCAAGTTATAATAATGGATCTCTCTCAAAAGTTAGGAATTTATCATTTAATAATGACGAGTATTCTGTTATGCACCCTTCAATTACTAAAGACGGGAAAAGGCTTTATTTCTCTTCTAATATGCCTAACGGATTAGGTGGATTTGATATATATTATGTAAATATTAGTAGAAACGGTAGGTATTCACAGCCTGTAAACCTTGGTCCTGGTATAAATACTGAGGGTAATGAAGTTTTTCCTTTTATCTATAGCGACGATGTTCTTTTCTTCTCTTCTAGTGCTCATCCAGGCTTAGGGGGGTTAGATGTTTACATGACAGTAGACCTTGGCTCTGAGAACCAAGAAGTTATTAATTTAGGTGCCCCTTTTAATTCATCGAAAGACGACTTCTGCTTTTACATAGACTCAAAATTTAAATTTGGATATATTTCTTCAAATAGACCAGGTGGTAAGGGAGAGGACGATATCTATTCTTTTAAAATTGATATACCCCCACCTTTTGGTGTAGATGACTACTATACTATGGCAAGAGGAGATACTCTTGTTTTAGGTGATATGGGAGTTTTAGTTAATGATGGAGAGGTCACCGGAACGTCATACGATATATTACAAGGACTTGTAGCTAGATCTACAATTTTAGATGATCTACCAACAAAAGGTAGTCTAGATTTTAAAGATAACGGAACTTTTTCTTACATAAACACAGAGACAACTGCTCAGCTTGATTCATTTACCTACATTGTATCAAACGGACCTCTTGAGAGTGAGCCTGTTAATGTAAGAATAAAAATTATTGATCCTACTGTTCCTCTTGCTCAGCAAGACCAGATAATATTTAATCCTGGAGAGCCTGTTCGTATATTAACTGATACCTTACTTGCTAACGACTCTGATCCTGGAGGAGATGAGTTAGAAGCTATAATTATTGGAGAACCTCAATTTGGAGAAATAGTTTTTACAGATGGTGGTAGCGTAGATTATATTCCTGACGATGAAATTCCTTACACCTCAGACACATTATTTTATGTAGCATCAGATGGAGTTATGTCTGATACAAGTTTCGTTGTTCTTAGTAAGTTAGCAGTTGGGGTTGACCTTGCTGACATCATTGAAATAAATCCAATTTATTTTGACTTCGATAAGGCAAATATCAGGCCAGATGCAGCTATAGAATTAGATAAAATTGTAGAAGTCTTGAAAGATTATCCAGATATGGTAATAGAATTAGGTTCTCATACTGACTGCAGGGGTTCTGATGAGTATAACCTCTACCTATCTGACAGAAGAGCAAAATCATCAGCAGCGTATATTCAAGAAAGAATTGACGATGCTGAGAGGATATATGGTAAAGGTTTTGGAGAGACAACACCAAACGTTCCAAGTACAAATGGTTGTGGTACCCTCACAGAACAGCAACATCAGCTAAATAGGAGAACTGAGTTTATTATCGTTGAACTTGGAGGAGCAAGGACAGAATAACTCTGTCATAATAATATTTCCTTTTTTATAAATTAAATCATGATAACTATATTTATAGTCTTATGAGATTTATTTTACCTTTCTTAATCTTGTCTATAAATGTATTTTCACAGTCATCTGTACACTATATTGGCCCAGTTCACTCAAACCAAAAAAATACACTTTATGCAAAAGAACAGTATATTTATGTAACATCTCCCTATAACGAAGGTCCCGTATACGTTAAAATCTCTGAGTTTGGTACATTCCAGACAAATAGACTTGAAATGGATATTGGGCGATCTATATCCTATAAAGTTGGTGAGGATGACGAAACACCTCTAGTAATAACAACTGAAGATCTAGGTAAAAATTTATCAGATAAAGGAATGAAGGTAGAGGGTTTTAAGGATTATGCTCTAACTCAACCAATACCCATTTTTGTAGAGACTAGATTTCAGGCTGGAAATTATGAGGCAAACCCTCAGACGCAGTATACAAGTTGGAATGAGGGTGAACCAAATGATTGTTGTAATGATAGTGAAGATGGTCAAGAGGATTATACCCACATATGGTTTAATGGGCTATGGAATGATTTGTATAATACAGATAACCTTCCATTTGTTATTGAGTTTGATTATAATATAGAAAATCTTGGAAATAATTATATTTTTCTCGGTTTATTTGATGGACATAGCTACTTTATATCTAATTTTAAAAGGAACTGGGGAGAATCAAGGAATATAGCAATTAGTCTTGGGGGTTATTTAGTAAGTATTAATACTCAAGAGGAGCAAAATAAAATAGTTGAATGGTTTAATGAACTTCAAGAACAAGAAGAAGACCTTTTTACTTATAATAATTATGGACCGTGGATAGGTCTATTTCAAGATTCCTCGGATCCGCTTTATTCAGAACCTTCAGGGGGATGGAGGTGGGATGATGGATCATCACTAAACTATTTTGAGAGGCAACAGGCTAACTCATCATTTCTTAAAGGTGAGTCCGCTCCAGGAAGAACATTTCGACTTGGTCATGGAATAACTAATATCCAGTCTACCCACAGAAGGGTATTTTTTACGGCACTGGCAGTTGAAGAGGGAAATACAAATGTAACATTAAGTGAACTTGGGTCTGGCTGGGAACATGTCCTAGGGAATACTGAAGACTACGAGATAGATTCAGAGGGAAATTATACATTTTCTCTTAGTCAATATCAAACCCATGCTTTTGCTTTGGATAATGTACCAGGTTCACCAGAACAAAATTTAGATGCTTTAGTTGGTGCTTTAGTAGAATCTGATAAAAATATTGTGATAAATGTAGGATTCTGGGGTGGGAGTAACTCATGGCAAGGCAATGGAAGAGATATCGGATTTGATCAGATAAAACCAATAGATAATGTTTCTAATGAGTATATATTCATGAGAGCAGCGGGACAGATCAATGTTAATGGACAACCAAGTAATACAAATGAATACCCAATAATTGTTGCACACGAGGATAATACTAGATTGTGGTTATATACAAACGCTGAAGATACTTCTACTACAGCTCCCGATTATATTTTAAATAAAGGAGAGTATCAAGTTCTTTACTTTGGGCAGCAAAATGTTAGTACAGAAGAACATATCTATCTTCTATCTAATAAGCGAGTCTATGGATATCAAAATATGGCTGGACAAGACGGAAGCGCAACAAAACAGGCTATGATGCTTGTAAATGGGATAAATCCTATGGCTTCAAATAAAATTGATGGAATATATAACATAGAAGACATAGCAAGCACTAAATTTGAAATGTCTCTTAAAATATTGACATCAACTGGAGCTGATTTAAAATTAAATGATCTAGAAGCTAACATATTTAATCCTATTACAGAAGAGATTATAGGTAGAGAAGATTTTTCATGGTATTATTTTGACAATAATGACCTTGAAACAATCCTTCCACTAGGTCCTAATAAAAGGCTAACAATTGAGTCTGATGGTCCAGTTTATGGTCAGTATTATGGATACAATGCTGTACAAGGCCTTGCTGGCTACTTCTACTCGTACTCTGATTTTGATAAAGATGGTATAACTGACGCAGATGACCTAGATGACGATAATGATGGAATTTTAGATGTATGGGAAGGAGATTTAGATAATGATGGAGACGGACTTTTAAATAGATATGACTTAGATTCTGATGGAGACGGTTGTTATGACGTTGTTGAAGCTGGTTTTACAGATCACGATGACAACGGAATTTTAGGGTATGGAACAAGTCAAGGAGTATATGTCGACTCAAAAGGTAGGGTTATAAAGAATAATGATAATACTGATGTATTAGATGGGTATACTTATCCAGTGGATAGAGATAACAATTTTACTGATGATTTTAGGGAATCAGGATTTCAGGTAAATATTATAAAACATCCCCAGGATATTCTTCTTGATCCTTGCCCAGATGCAGATAATGATGATATATTTTTTGAGGTTAAAGGACAGGGTAAAAATATTTCTTATAAGTGGTGGGTAAGAAAGAATAGTGATGAGTCTTGGAGTTTTCTTGATAAAAACAAATACGAAGATATTTTCTCTAATAAGCTTAAAATCACTGATTTTGATACGACGATGGTTGGTAACCAGTACATGGTAATACTAGAAACAAGAGGGTATCAGTGTGGTGTTAAAGATACCTCAGATGTAGTTACAATTTCAATGAAACCTGATAATGACAATGATTGCGTGCCAGATGATGTTGATTTAGATGATGATAATGATGGTATCTATGATTTAGAGGAAGGTACTGGTGATATCGATAATGATGGAATTCCCAATTTATTTGATTTAGATTCTGATGGGGATAATTGTTTTGATGTTATTGAAGCTGGATTCAGTGATGGTGATGAAGATGGTATTCTTTGTTTATCTCCTGTAATTGTAGACTCATTAGGTGTTGTCGTAGAGTGCAAAGCAGAGCTCGAATGTTCACCATTGAACATTACGAATTACAATATGGTTGGATCTACTCAATTTATATCATCAGATAGCTCATATCTTCTTACCGAACAGCAAAATGACCAATCAGGAGCTGTGTGGTCACTTGATAGAATTGATTTATCTAAAGAATTTGAAGTGCAAGCTAAACTTAACCTTGGATCTTTGACTTCTAATGGTGCTGATGGAATTGCATTTGTTTTACAACCTCTCTCTTCAAACCAGGGGTCTCTGGGTGGAGGAATTGGTTACATGGGAATTTCACCATCACTTGCAGTAGAATTTGATACATGGAAAAATAGTGCTGATCCATTTGACAACGACCATGCTGCAATCCATCTAAATGGTGATATTTCAGTATATTATAACGAAATTGACCTTGGAGAAATAGAAGATGGTGAGTACCATGACCTACTTATTAAATGGAACAGTTCATCAAATATACTAGAGGTTTATTGGGATGGATCTATGATAATTTCCTATCAAAATGATATTGTTTCTAATGTATTTAATGGTAATTCAAACGTCTACTATGGTTTTACTGCTGCTACAGGTGGTTCAATTAACAGTCAGAGTGTAATAATAAAAGGAACATGTACAGCATCTGGTCTTGGACAAGGTGTAGAAGATGGATATACAGACCCATTAGATTTAGATTTAAATGGGTTAAAGGATTATAAGGAAATAAGCGTTGGTCCGGTAATAACATCAGACCCTCAATCAGTTGAAGTTGCTGTTGATAGACCAGCATCCTTTAGTGTAAGTATAAATTATGATGGCCCACTAACATATCAGTGGCAACTTAATTTAGGAAATGGATGGTTAAATTTAGAAGATACAATTACGTACTCAGGAATAAATTCAACTACACTATCAATAGATAGTGTTGACCAAATAATGGACGGTAGTATGTATAGGTTAATGGTTTCATCAGCATTGATTTGTTCTGAGCCAGTATTTTCTTCTCTTGCTATTTTAAATGTTCTACCAGATAATGACAGAGATAAAATTCCAGATAGAGATGATTTAGATGACGATAACGATGGGATATACGATTTAGATGAGGGTGATGGTGATATTGATAATGATGGTATACCAAATATATTTGATTTAGATTCAGATAATGACGGTTGTTTTGATGCGATAGAAGCAGGGTTCCAAGATTCAGATAATGATGGTCTTCTCGGGATGAGTCCTGTAGAAGTTAATTCATTAGGTGTCGTTACATCTAATACATCTGGTTACGGTACTCCTGAGGATAGAGACAATAACACTATTTATGACTTTTTAGAAGAAGGATCATCTATATCAATAATTTCTAATCCATCAAGTGTTTCAATAATTGAGACAAGAGATGCACGTTATGAGATTACACTTAACTCAGTAGGAACTGTACTTTATCAGTGGCAAGTATCAAAAGACCAAGGTGCTACCTGGAAAAATATTCAAAATGATAACGTGTATTCTGGGTCTCAATCATCAACACTTATACTAACTGACGCTCCTTTAGAATTTAATGATTATCAGTTTAAGGTTCTAGTTTCAACTCCTGCGTATTTATGTGATGAGGATATTGAGTCAAGCGTAGCGCTTACTGTTCTTCCAGATAATGATAAGGATGGAATAGCTGATGAAGATGATTTGGATGATGATAATGATGGAATTCTTGATATTTATGAGGGAATTGGTGATCTAGATAATGACGGAATTCCAAATGTTTTTGACTTAGACTCTGATAATGATGGCTGTTCTGATGTTATTGAGTCAGGGTGTACTGATCCAGATAATGATGGAATTCTTGGTGTTTCTCCAGTAAAAGTAGATGGATTAGGTGTGGTAGTAGATAAATATATAGCAAAATATGATTTTAGTGGTAATGGAGATGATTCATCTGGAAATGGTATTCATGGTATTTTGACAAAAACCTTAATAGGAAAAGATAGATTTGGAATACCAAGTTCATCATATCTTTTCGATGGTCAGGAGAGCATTTTTAAAGTTTTTCATGATAATATTTTAGATTTATCAATCTATGATAGATTCTCGATTTCCATGTGGGTAAAACCAAACTCTTCACTTAATCAAAATGAAAAAACTGTTTTTATAGAGAAAAGAGATAAAAATATTGGTTGGAGTTATCATTATTCACATGATGAAGATACCACTAGAATAATATTTAGCGATGTTACAAAAAGTTTAATCGTTTCTAAAGAAATTTCTTTGAATGTTAACGACTGGTATCATCTTGTTATACAAAAAGATAATGACATTTTTACGCATTTTATAAATGGAGACACGCTCGTTTCTATATCACAAAATACAAGTTTAAATGATAATAAATCTCCACTTTATGTAGGAGGATCTGGTGACCTGTCAATGATGTTTAATGGAGAAATTGATGATATAATTATTGCTGGAAATTATGGATTCTGTAATTACAAAGAACCAAGAGACGATAATGATTCTGGCATTTATGATTTCCTTGAGTACGGAGGGCCAGTAGTTTTAGATTCTGTTACAGAATCTAAATTAATAACTGAACAAACTAGTACTTATTTTGCTGTCTCATCTTCCTCTTTAAGTGAAATAAGCTACTTATGGCAGTTCTCCTCAGATGATGGTGACTCGTGGATAAATATTGAAGATTCTACATTCTATAGTGGCTTTTTAAGTGATACATTGCGAATAATTAATGCTCCATTATCATTTAACAAAAATTTATATAGGGTTATTTTATCTACCCCTTCATTCAAATGTGGAGAGATTATTAATTCTTCTGCAAGAGAATTAGTTGTACTCCCTGATAATGATGTTGATGGTATACCTGACTCTGAAGATCTTGATGATGATAATGATGGTATTTTTGACATAGATGAAGGTGATGGTGACTTAGATGGAGATGGTATCATAAATATGTTTGATCTAGATTCTGATGGAGATGGATGTTACGATGTTCTCGAAGCCGGCTTTTATGACTCGGACATAGATGGTATTTTGGGAAGTAGCCCGGTAACTGTTGATGATAAGGGACTGGTCACTAGTGGTGGTGATGGAAATGGTTATAAAGATCCTTTTGACGCAGATGGTAATTTAAAACCTGATTACCTTGATTTTGGTTCTGAGGTATTCATAATTACAGAGCCAGAAGATATCTATATAGTTGAAAGCATAGATACATTTGTGAGTGTGAATGCTAGGGTTCCTGAATCAGAGACAATGGTACTTTATACTTGGCAGGTTAGTCAAAATGGTGGAATGACATGGGAAACTATATCTAACTCATCAAACGTATTAGAAATCATTAATGCAGATATAAGTTATAATGATAGAATATTTAGAGTTGTTGTGTCTACACCATCTTTTGTTTGTGGTAAAAGCGTAATTTCTGATCCTTTCAGAATAGTTGTAGCTAGTGACTTTGACTATGATCTAATTGGAGATATAGATGACTTAGATGATGATAACGATGGAATTTACGATTCTTTAGAGTGTAAAAACAACTCAAGTTTAATTCTAAGAGGTGATGTAGATACTATCATAACTTCTGGATATCCTATTATTGCTAATTATACTGGAAACTCAGGATCAGGAAGTGGATCTCAAGTATTTGGAAACAATATAAATGTTACAATGCTTGTTCCCCAAGGAGATATATATGAGGGTTGTTATTTTGTTTCGGATTTAAATTTTGATGATGGAATTGAAGTCTCAATTGATGGAAAAACTATTTTATCATTTAACCAGTATCACTGGGATGTTACTAGAGGTAAGGCAGACCCCTTACTAACAACAGAGTTTAATGGTGGTTTATTTGGTAAAAATTGGCTCCCATGGAATTCGAACGTTGATATAAAACTGGTGATAAGAGATGGATCTATCAAATTATATTCAGAGACTGTAGATGGCAGCATGGTAGATGTTATTCCATACATGGATAATACCGTAGAAGGGTGGGTGCTAGATAAAAACTTTAAATTATCGTGTAGAGAAGGATTTAATCTTGATATAAAAAACACAAATCATAACGGCCCTTCTTCTTTCGTTTCTCAAAATACTATATATGCTTATGTGTGTTCAGATACAGACGATGATGGAGATAACAATAATAGAGATTTAGACTCGGATAATGATGACTGTTTTGATGTGAAAGAAGCAGGGTTTATAGATCAAAATAACGACGGAATTCTTGGAGATTTACCTACTGTAGTAGATTCATTAGGATTAGTACTAAATAGTGGAGGTTACGATATACCTGTTGATAATGATGAAAATGTTGTCTATGATTTTCTAGAGGAAGGTTTTAGTGTAGATATAATAACATCTCCTGAGTCTTACAATTTAATTATGGAGGGAGATACATTTAGTTTATATGTAGACTTAAGTTTAAATAATAACTTTGTTTACCAGTGGCAGGTTCAAGATGAATACAGTTTATATTGGAAAAACCTTTCTGATACTGTAATAGGTCTGACATCATACTCTGGATCTAATACTAATAATCTAAAGATATCAGGAATAAATTTTGATGATAACCAACTTGAAAATGTCTTTTTATCATATAGATTAATCATTTCATCTCCTGCGTATCTCTGTGAAGATGATATTCTTACTTCTCCTTTTGAAGTCGAAGTTTATCATAAGGATTTACACATTCCTAATGGATTTTCTCCAAATAACGATGGTATAAACGACACTTGGGTAATAAGAGGATTAGAACAATATCCAAACCATAGGATTAGAATTTATAATATATGGAATACTAGGGTTTTTGAAAAAAGAAATTACGAAAATGATTGGGATGGTAGAAATATGACTCACTTATATTTTGGTGATGGTAGACTTCCTGAGGGTACATACTACTACATTTTTGATTTAGGAAATGGTAAAAAACCTCTAAAGGGTTTTGTTTTTATAAAAAGAGATTAAACTTTAGAATTTATATTTAGGAAATATATTGATTAAATTTGCGTTAAATATCAAATTACGA
>CEQN01088125.1_pt1 | contig 15787 bp, 14 predicted proteins | sample 427011 | NCBI WGS metagenome assembly CEQN01 (sample SAMEA2621277, study PRJEB7988) | marine metagenome | biome: marine biome (ENVO:00000447); feature: deep chlorophyll maximum layer (ENVO:xxxxxxxx); material: "saline water (ENVO:00002010), including plankton (ENVO:xxxxxxxx)" | depth 120 m
TTTAGCGACGGGGGGTGTGGTCAGTGTGTTTTTTGGTAGTCAGGTATATGCGGGTAAAAACAAATGAGCGTAGATGTAACACAAGTATATGAAGAAATAGCTGCTGATGAAGGAAAGGTATTACACAAGTATCTTTGCTCAGAGTCGCATCCAACCATAGGGATTGGCCATAAGGTTTTAAACACTGACGCAGAAGCTAATCTGCCAATCCATGGTGTTTACGATGATGTGTCTGAAGAAGAATGTATTACGGAAGAACGATGTTATGAGCTCTTTCAAAATGACATACAATTAGCGATCGATGGATGTAAAGGCTTGTATCATAACTGGGAAGAAATCCCACAAGAAATGCGCCACATCTTGGTTAACATGTGTTTTCAATTAGGCCGGACTGGACTTAGCCGGTTTAAGAATATGAATGCAGGTGTTGCCCAGGAAGCGTGGGGTGTAGTTTCTTTAGAGATGATGGACTCTCGATGGGCGCAACAAACACCGGAAAGAGCTACACGTTTACGCGATCGTGTTTTAGTAATGATGGATGACTTAGAAGGTTAATATGCCATTACAACCTTTAGATTTTAGACCAGGGATTAACAAAGAAAGCACAAGCTATACTGCTGAAGGCGGTTGGTTTGATGGCAATCTTGTTCGATTCCGAAAAGGGTTTGCTGAAAAGATAGGCGGCTGGCAGAAGTATGTTTCAGTATCTTACGAAGGGACTGGCAGAAAACTTCATAACTGGGTCAATCTTGCTGGTACAAAACTGCTTGGTTTAGGAACTCGATTTAAGCTTTATATTCAAGAAGGCAACATCTACAACGATGTTACACCGATCAGATTAACCACTGGTGCAGGTGACGTTACGTTTGCTGCTACTAATGGTTCTTCAACGCTGACAGTCACTGATGCCTCGCATGGCGCAATTGTAAACGATTTTGTTACATTCTCTGGGGCTGCTGCTTTAGGAGGTAGCGGTAATATCACTGCTGAAGTATTAAACCAAGAGTATCAGATCGCAACAGTGCCAACTACTAACACTTATACTATTACCGCTAAAGATACAGATGGAGATGCGGTTACCGCAAATTCTAATGATTCAGGCAATGGCGGTGGATCAACAGTTGGTGCTTATCAAATTAATGTTGGTCTTGATGTCTTCGTTGATGGAACTGGCTGGGGAACAAGCACATGGGGTGACAGCACTTGGGGATCTATATCTTCTTTAACGGCAATTAATCAGTTGCGATTGTGGTCCATGGATAATTTTGGCGAGGACTTAATTTTTAATCCTCGCGCAGGCAGTATTTATTACTGGGATAACAGCACTGGTTTAAGCACTAGAGCAGTACCATTGACATCTTTGTCGGGTGCTAATCTCGCTCCGACTAAAGGTCTTCAGGTTATTGTGTCTGACGTAGATCGTCATGTCCTGGTATTAGGCTCAGATCCTATTGAAAACGGTGCAAGGAGTGGCAGCATTGATCCTCTCCTTATCGCTTTTTCTGACCAGGAGAACGCAGCAGAATGGGAGCCTCGATCAACAAACACGGCTGGATCATTACGATGTTCTGCTGGTTCAGAGATTGTAGGAGGCATCAGAGCTAGACAGGAGACATTAATCTGGACTGATGTCGCGCTGTACAGCTTACAGTTTATCGGCACACCTTTAACTTTTGGCCTTAACCTTGTTAATGAAGGTGTCACTCTTATCGGACCAAACTGTGCAGTCAATACACCGGCTGGTATATTTTGGATGGATCGCAAAGGTTTCTATCGTTATGCGGGTACAGTGCAAAGTGTGCCATGCACAGTACAATCGTATGTTTATGATGACTTTAATCAATCACAGTCTTATCAATTCTTTGGATTTGTAAATAAAGAATTTAATGAGGTTGGTTGGTTTTATTGTTCTTCCAGCTCAGACTCTATTGATCGTTATGTTACTTACAACTACGAAGAAAACAATTGGGCTATCGGACAGTTATCCAGAACTGCCTGGATTGATGAAGGTATTTTTGCAAACCCAATTGCAGCAGGAAAAAGCAGTAGCACGCCATATCTGTATAGTCATGAGATCGGTAACGATAACGATGGTTCTGCCATGACATCTGTGTATATCCAATCAGGCGATTTTGATTTAGGTGATGGCGAAGACTTTCAGTTTATTAAGCGCATGGTTCCAGACGTTAACTTTACTGGATCGGGTGGTAGCGGTCAGGCCATCAACGCAGTTTTAAAAGTTAGAAACTATCCTGGTGATTCATTTACTACAGATCAGACTACATCGTTTACAGGTAGTACAACAAAGATAGATATGAGAGCCAGAGGCAGGCAAGCCGCTTTGCGGTTTGAGGCTGAAGATGCTGGCGTTGGTTTTAGATTAGGTCGAAACAGGCTAGATATGCAGCCTAATGGTAAACGCTGATGGCCAAAATTCTTCAAACCAATCTGCCAATTGCTCAAGAACAACAGGTAAGTTCCGACACATTTAATCGTGCGATCAGGGTTTTAGAACTTAATCTGAATGCCGTCGATGTTGATAATACCCCGCAGTACAATCAGACAACCATTGATACATCAAGTTTTATTAAAGGTGATGTGATCTGGAATACCAGTCTAGAAAGACTGCAGGTGTACAATGGAGACTCTTTTAAAACAATTACATATGGAGATAATACACTAGGAATGACTGCCAGTTTGACTAGTGTTCAAGTAGTTACTAACGGTTCAATTGTAGTAGAGGTAGGATAATGACCAAGTTATGCCCTCGCGGTAAAAATGCTGCCAAAAAAAAGTTTGATGTTTACCCGTCAGCTTATGCAAATGCTTATGCCAGCAAGATTTGTGCAGGCAAAATCAAAGACCCTTCGGGCACCAAGCGTAAGGACTGGGGGGCAAAGGAGATGAATAGCGGTGGATTTGTGGCCAAAAGATACCGGATGATTGATCCGAAAGGATTTAATAGAATGAAGCCTGATAAGAGGCCAAGGACCAGGATAAGCTAATGAGCTTAAAAAAGTGGTTTGGTAAAGGCTCAAAAGGAAATTGGGTTGATATCGGTGCGCCTAAGATAGATGGCAAGTTTCAACCGTGTGGGCGTAAATCAACCAAGGATTCCGGTCGGGCATATCCTAAGTGTGTACCTGCTGCAAAGGCTGCTAAAATGACTCCCAGTGAGCGTAAAAGCGCAGTAGCAAGGAAGAGGGCCAAGCCCCAAGGGGTAGGCGGCAAGCCTACCAATGTTAAAACATTCGCCTCTACAGGCGGTTTTATCATGAAGTATAATAAAGGATGCGGTGCAATCATGCCGGATCGTAGAAAGAAGACAAGGTATAGCTAATGTTCAGGCGTTATGCTCAAGAGTTTAATAGTGGTGGCGAGGTTATGCCAAAGCGGAATAAGAAAAACTTCCGCCCTACTAGTGAAGGCGCAGGTATGACACCAGCGGGTGTTGCTGCTTATCGTCGAGCTAACCCTGGTAGTAATTTGAAGACCGCTGTTACTGGTAAAGTAAAGCCTGGTAGTAAAGATGCAAAGCGGCGTAAGTCTTTCTGTGCTCGATCGGCGGGTCAGATGAAGCAATTTCCGAAAGCCGCAAAAGATCCCAATTCCAGATTACGTCAAGCGCGTAAGCGGTGGAGGTGTTAGATAATGACTAATCATAACAGATTGGATCCTTTCGATTCATTCGATTGGTTTCGATCAATGATTTACCCTAGATTTCCTCGAAGAATTTTTAGACTCTTAACTCCAACTACATTGGAAGAGGCAATTAAACCTTTGCCTGAAGACGGGCAATGCCCTGACGGATATAGAAAAGAGGTTGACCGTAGCGGCGTAGAATATTGTCTAAGATTTAATATACCTAGTCCTCCAGATTCTCCAGAAGGTGATAATGAAGACCAGCCTCCACCCAATACTGGCGAACAGCCTCCAACCAATACTGGCGAACAGCCTCCAACCAATACTGGCGACGATATGAGTGGCGATTTCTTTAACAGTTACCTAGAAGCTGAACAAGTAGTTAACGCACGCGATGATCTTAATGATGAAGAAAAAACAGGCATTCTAAGTATTTTAGAACGTATTTTTGATTCAGGACAAAAAGTTTCTCGCTTCCTTATTGATATTATTCTTAATGGAATAAGACAAAGGAAAAGAAGAGAGGATACAGGAGAACCACCTCCTAGTGGAGAAACACCTCCTGGTGGAGAACAGCAACCACCTCCTAGTGGAGAACAACCTCCTGGTACTGAGACTAAACCGCCAAGTGTTCCGGTTGGTCGAAATGGTGAATGTCCGGAAGGTTATAAAAAAGAAACCATTGATGCAGGTCAAGGTGGCCCTGTAGAGGTTTGTGTTCTTGTTGATGGGGTTGGAGGACCACCTTCAGATGGCGACGATGGCCAGAAAGAAGAAGGCACACCAAAGCCAGATTCAAATGGCAATTGTCCTCCTGGTTTTCGTGGAGTTGATACAAACGGTGACGGTATTAACGATGTCTGTGTTCCGGAGGGAATGGGGATAATCGATCTTTTAAAGAAAGGCCTAGGAATGGCTGGCAGTGGCCCAAGAGGCAGAGGGGAATCAGATTTAAAAGCTGCTGCTGGTAAAGCAGGACTTCAAGTATTTAACGATCCAACAAACTTTATGAGGTTTGCTCCTAGCCCCTTGCAAATGATTGATCCGCGTTACTATAACATCACATCATTTGTACCTGCTGGCGAACAACGTGATTTTAATATGGGAGTTCAGAGACTACCTGGCCAGTTGTACGCCAACCGTGCGCCTGAAGAAGCTAGGACGGCTGCGCAAGGTGGTTTGATGCAGTTAGCTGCTGGTGGCTTCCCTAGAAAGAATGGTCAAATAGCAGGGCCAGGGACAGAGACTTCAGATGATATACCCGCTATGCTATCTGATGGCGAGTTTGTCGTTAATGCAAAAGCCGTTAGAGGTATAGGTAATTTAGCAGGTAAAAAACAACCAAAGAATGCACTGGATGCAAGAAGAGAAGGTGCAAAAGCAATGTATGCCCTGCAACGTGCAGGTGAAAGAGCAGCAGGACTAAGACGATGACCCAACAACAAGAACCTTTTGTTCAACCACAGGCTTCACAAAGTTACTTTGATCCATCAATCGAAGAAACTGCTAGACAAGTTTTAGGAAGCATTTTCAATCCAGGTGGTTTTTTTAGTCAGCCCAGCCAAATACCTATGCGTCAAGTCGCTGGCCTTGGTCCAATGGAGGTGGGGGCTAGAAATCTTGCCGGTGGTTTAGGCGGGTTTGCTCCTCAACTCAATCAAGCTTCTCAGTATTACCAGCAAAGTGCCATGGGTTATAACCCAATGGCTGCTCAGTCATTTATGAACCCTTACATGCAGAATGTTTACCAGCCTCAGATGGAAGAGATTAGTAGGATTGGCGAACAACAAAAAAGAGATGCAAGGTCAAGACAAGCACAGACTGGTGCATTTGGCGGATCTCGAGGCGGACTTCAAGAAGCAGAGATAGATAGAAACACCATGCAACGGCAGGCTGAAGCTAGTGGCGACCTGCTTTATCGGGGTTATGGTGATGCTATGGATCGCTCAATGGGCGCGTTTGAAAACATGCAAAACAGAATGGCAGGCGCGGCATCAGGTATAGCTGGTCTGGGTCGTCAAGGTTATGACATGCTGACAGGTCAGATTGATACTTTTGACAGATTAGGCCAAACAGGCAGGGATATACGGGATAGAGCCTTCGGCTATCAATACGATGCGGCTAGGCAAATGGCTGATGACCCATACAAGAGATACATGCAAGGCTTGGATCTCTTGGGTGGATACGGACAATTCTTGCCAACTTATGCCAGCGGCTACGGCACATCTGGTCTGCAAACACCTGGCTTTGAAGATCAAAGTGGTCTAGATAAATTTAGAGAAAACGTAGGATCAGCAGTTGATATTGTTGGCGGCATAGGAGAATTATTAAAAGTCTTTGGCATCGGGGGCGGAGGCGGAGGAGGCACAACACCGTGAATAACGTATATAACAGACCAATGTTTCAGAACCCGCAGCAACGCGCAGGCGGGGGAATTATGGCTGGTGTTGCCCCCATCAACATGGAAGTTTCTCCTGCAAGAATGAGCATGGGCGGTATCATTTCTGAAGAAGGAGCTATTAATCCTGAAGCTGATTCAGGTATCGGTGTAACTGACATTGCTAAATTTATTTTTGATCCTAGTGACCCTATAGATCAAGCAACTTTAGCTTTGATGGCTGTTCCCGGCTTAAATGTAGCTGCTCGTTTAGCTAGCATGGGTTTGAAAGGCGCAAAACTTATTCGCCAATTAAAGAAAGTTGAACAAGCAACTAAGTCCGCACAATCCTACACCAATCCTGCTCTTGCTGGAGTAGTTGCTGGAGGTCCAATAGGGTCCATCGTTATGGATCCTCAAGCAAGGGAAGACTATGCAACTATTGGTGAACTTGGTTTGGAAGAAGCCAAGCTAGGATTACAAAACCTAGGTGGCATCATGGGTTTAGCTGAAGGTGGCGAGGCTAGTAAAGAAGAAGAAATACCAGATGACTTAAAAGACTTTTTTGATTTTACAGGCATGACTGCTAGTGAGTTTGATGCATTGCCAGAAGAAGACCAGAACGCTTTCATTGATTCTTTTGCTGACAGAACAAGCCTAATTTCTGATATAGCCAGTTCTGCGCCAGCAGCAGTTTTTACCACACATGCTGACCTAGCTAATAATCTGCTTGAAGGAATTGGTGGTTTAGGTCAAGAGTTATATTACAGCGATATTTCAAAAGCTCTTGGGATCGCTGATCCTAGATCCGAAATTCCTCTTGAAGATCCTTCTTTTGAAGACAGTCGTCAGAGTTTAATAGCTGCACAACCTCCAAGCTCAGAAAGAATACAAGAATTTTTAACTCCACCACCACCACCAGAGTTACCTCCTGCAGTTGAAGAAAGAATTGATGAAGGTGGAGATGGAGGTGGAGGTGAAGTTGAAGATGATGAACCTGGTTTCTTCAGCAAGTTAGCTGGCGGATTAACTACTCTCGCTAGTCGAGCTGCTGGTCTTCATCTACCAGATGATGAGTATCAAGCGATGCTTATAGCTTCAGGCCGAAGACCTTTGGGCGTTAGTAGAGCGCAAGCTTATAACGATGCTCTCAGGGAAATAAGAGAAGGTGAATCTATGAATGCTTTGCGAAAAGCTCAAGCTGAATCTTATGGTAAGAGCGACATGCAACAAGCGATTGAGTATATTCAACAAGCAAAACCTGGTACTAGTTTTGATGATGCTTTGTCTGACTATATGAGAGCTTCAGGAAGATCGACAAGCGTAACACAAGATGATATTAGCGAAGCAGTGTTGGATCAAGCAGCAGCATTGTTAAAAAATGAAAATGTGCTTAGAAACCGCCTCACAGCAGCAAATGAAAGCAGAGCAGCAGACAATAAAGAACCTTTCACCTTAGAAGAGTATGTTCTAGAAACTGCAACAAGGATGGTCTATGCAGCTTATGGTCTAGGCGTGCCAACTCGCACACAAGTAGCTGCAATAGTAGATAATGCTGGCAAAGAAATAACAAAGACAGAATGAGCTTTAAGGTAAAAGTTCCTGATGGCAGAATCGTAGAAGTTAGGACAGATGATCCTGATTCTGCAAAAAATGCTGCATTAACCTGGGCATCTAAAAATCCTTTACCTGAAATAGATAGAACTGAACGCGCTGCACAGTTAGGCGAAGAAGACATATCAACCTTTGGCGATATGTTAAAAGGTGTACCCGCTGGAGTTATCAATTCATTAGCGGGTGTTGCTTCTTTTCCTGCTGAACTCATCGATTTAGTTTCACTTGATGAAGGCGAAGAAAGCGTTGCGGAAAATGTTAGAAGTGCTTTTGAATACATAACACCAACAACTAAAACAACTGCAGGCAATGCAGTAAAGTTTATTACTCAGTTTGTTGTACCAGGCACCATAGCAAGTAAAGTAGCGGCAGCAAGAAACATCGGAAGGCTTGGGCAAATTGGGGCTTTCGGTGCTGCAGATGTTCTTGCAACCACACCAGATGTAGAGACACTGGGAGATTTCTTTGAGGCTGGTCCAACACAACGAATAGATACAGAAGACCTTGAAGGTGCTGATCTTGCTTCTGCTAATTTAATTAACCGATTTAAGGTTGCTTCAGAAGGTACAGCCATACTGCTGGGTGGTCCTGCTGTTATTAAAGCTGCCGCTAAGGGAGTCGGTAGTCTCTCTGAAGCTGTTGCAAAAAGTGACACGGCTCAAATTGCAGCAGAGGCAGTGAGAAGCAAGCTGTTGGATAATGTTGGAGTTAAGCCGGATTTAGAAAATCCAAATTTTGTATCTCGCAATATCCGTAAGACTAGAGAGAAAATTGCAAAGTATGTCAGCTTCAAAGGTGAGTTACCTGACGACCTAGTTCAACAATTAAGATATCAAAAGATACAATCAATCTCTGCGAACAATAAAAGAGCTAGAAATTCAATTGAAGAACTTGATCTTAGTCTAAAAATATTAAACAAAAACGGTCTGTTAAATGATGTTAATCAAGCTGCTCTATTAGACGCTCTTAATAACTACATATTCCCAATTAAAAAAGGAAAAGTTTCTAGAGAGTTCGTGCAAAGACAAGCAGAAGATATTTTAAAAGGTGCAGACGGTTTATTTTCCCAAGTAAAAGATAAAAAAATACTTGGCGTTGTTCCCCGCCCTCGATTGTATGGGGCAAAAGGATTGTTTGGGCAAGACAGAGGTTTAAGTATTTTTGAATCGGCTAAAAAAATCAGAGCTGACATCGACAATCTTTCAAAGAATATAAGTGATGATTTGTCTGATGGTATAGATTCAGACATGAACAAAGCTTTAATAGAAACCATAGGAGAAAACATGGGTTTCTACGGTCGTACTGTTTACAGAGCGACCACTGATCCAGACTTTAACCCAATACGAAATGCTGATGGATCTATTGACGCTGTTAAGCAACAAAAATTAGACAGGGCCATCGATACTGTTATAGCTAATGGTATGGCAGAGGATGCTGCTGGGGCGAAGCTTGTTCTCGAACAAATGTTAAAGAGAACAAAAAGCTTTTCTAACGCTGACATGAAACCAAACAACATGTATCAGAACGACACACTTGATGGTATCAGCACGGGCATACTAAAAGATAAAAAGCTAGATAACTTACCTGCTATCAGAGATTATCTAGGCGAATACACAGGTGCTAAAAATATATACGGAGTTGTTGGTAGAACAAAACAAGCTGATGGTACTTTTAAACCTGAATTTGGAAAGATAAGACAACAGACCCTTGATGAGCAAAAGGTAGGATTACAGTATCGAGTTAGTGAGACAGTCAGCAAGATGACTAATCTTATTGAGCAGACTAATTACTACAAAAATCTTAAATACTATAGCGATCAACTTGGCGACATTGATCAAAGCAAGCGGTTCATCTACGATGAATTGCCTCCTGATTTTATCCCTGGTGATTGGGAGCAAATAGGGACAATAGGTAGATCAGGATTACCAACTGAAGCAAGTTACATGAACTACGGTGCATTAGCTGGCAAGTGGGTAAAGAAAGAACACATCAGGGCACTGACTGATATACCTCAGTACATAAAACTGGCCGAAGCTTCTAAGCTGTATGCAACCTTTCTTGGTGTAAAAGGTTTTTCGCAGATAATGAAGACTGTTTACAGCCCTATCACACAAATAAGAAACGCAACAACTGCAGGAATGTTTGCTGTAAAGAATGGTAACTTTGGTAACGGGGAAGACCTGGTTAATTCTGCAAAAGTTGTCTTTCAAAATATTAATGACAACATATCTTTTAAAACACAAGGAGAACGCTTTGGCGGTTCTCAAGCTAGTATCGCTAATAAATCAGACATTCAAAGATACTATAACGAAATGATAGAGCTTGGTGTTGTCAACACCAACGCAAAGATTGGTGAGTTTGAAGATCTTCTTGGAGATGCTGCAAAGCAATATAAATCTGGCATAGTCAAAAGCGGTTTGGAAATTGCTCAAAATACTCAAAATCGTTTTTCAGGAAAGCTATACCAGGGGTCTGATGACGTTTGGAAAATATATAGCTATGAGATGGAGCTAGGCAGGTTAAGAAAAGCTTTCGATAACAGTCCAGAATCTTTCGTTGTTAAGCCAACAGATGTACAAAATGTTCTAAGGTTTGGTGCTGAACCAGTCGATCTTAGAGCGTTAGATGAAGAAATGGCTTTCGAGTTTTTAAAGAGAGAGTCAGCAGAAATTGTTAAAGATACAGTACCTAATTACGCTCGAGTTCCAGAAGCAATTAAACAATTAAGGCAGATGCCTTTTGGAAACTTTATTGCTTTCCCTGCAGAAATTATCAGAACAAGTTTAAATTCTTATGGTCGATCTATAAAAGAATTAGCCAGTGTATCGCCTGAAGTAAGAGCGATTGGTATGAGAAGACTTATGGGTAACATAACCGTTGATGCGGTTGTTCCAAGTTCTTTAGTTACTGCTGGGCTTGTTCTCACTGGATCAGAGAGAGAGCAGCTTACCGCTTATAAAAGATCTTTCGCTCAGGATTGGGATAGATACTCAGTGTTGGTGCCGATATCCACAGACAAAGACGGTAACATTAGAGAGTTTTATAACTTTTCTTACACTAACCCATATGATTATTTTACAAGGCCAGCGAGAGCTTTATACGATGCGGTTAACAATGGCGTTAATTCTGAAAAAGATTTAACAGACATAGCATTAAATTCTAGCTGGGAAACTATAAAAGAGTTTGCTAGTCCATTTATGGATGAATCAATCATTACTGAAAAAATAATTGATTTAACAAGGAATGAAACTCGATACGGCAGAAACATTTGGCTTGAGAGAGATCCATTAGGTTTAAAAGTTTCAAAAGGATTAGCTCATGTCATTGATGGCATAACGCCTGGTATATCTCCAGTTAGATTGAGAGGAGATGTAGCTGGTCAAGATATACAACTAGGTGATTTAACTCTGGGTGCAGACTTTACTGATGTTCCAAGAGCTGTTGGATTGGCCGCAGGAATTAATCCAATCACTGGGGTAAACAGAAAAGGCGAGAGAGTAGACGCTGCTGGTGAGTTCGCTGAAGCTTTAAGTGGGTTGAAATCTATCAAGCCAAGAATTGAAACGGTGTTAGGGTATAGGGGATTTGAAGCTGGTGCTCAGATCAGAGAAGTCTCTGGTATTTTTAACAGGATAGCTAAGTCAAAATCGGACATGAGTCCTGAAGATATTACTAAAGCTTTTATTGTTTCTAACGAACAACGATTTAAGTCCCTTCGCGATCTGCATATAGCTATTGAAGATGCGAGAAAACTTGGTTTATCTGATGCAGAGATTAGGTCAGCATTACGAAGAGCAAAAACACCAAGCCTTGACATGGTAATGTCTGGTAGGTTCAAGCCTTTCTATCCTTCAGATGAAACAATTAATTTAGCCTTGGAATCTAGAGATAATAAAGTATCTAATCCATTTGATTTCGGAGAGCTAAGTTCAATTTATTCTGAGCAGTATGGAAAAGAATTTACCCCAGAAAGAGCAGCAAGAGAAAGTGAAGCAAGAATACAAGCATTGCGTGAGCAGAGGCAGAGAGCGAAAGAAGCTCAACAACAAAATCAAATGCCTCCTGCACAGCCTCCACAAGCAACAACCCCTACAATCAATCCTAGTGCATCTGCGCTACGCCAAGTAGAATTAAACAAACTACTTGGTATTTCCTAATTGATCCCGCAGCGCAAACGAAAGAGCAAGTACTACGCGAAGAAGGTTGAATACGATGGTATCGTGTTCGACTCCAAGCTCGAGGGTGCCCGTTACAAAATACTGAAAGAGATGCAGGACCGGGGAGAGATATGCGAACTCGAGGTTCAGGTGCCATACGAATGTGTGGTAGAAGGTAAGAAGATCTGCAAATACATTGCTGACTTCAGGTACAGATGCGGTGATGATGTCATGGTAGAAGATACCAAAGGCGTGATTACCCAGGTGTTTTCTCTAAAGAAGAAGCTGGTTGAAGCCCTGTATCCAGGGCTTGTTATCCAGATCATCAAAGACCCAAGGGAGTTACCTAGAACGGCGTTCTATCCTCGTTCATTACCTGTATCTTCTTGAAGTCTTCGAGGGTGCCGTCAAAAAAGTTACGCAACTTCTCGAGGTCAGCCGTATCACCAAAACGATATTCAATCTTGGATAGCTCACGCATCTCAGGACTGCTGAAGTGCTTGTCACCCAGCTTATCAGCCGTGACATTGTGAAACGTAAAGATGCCAACCCGGTAGGTCATGACATCATCATTGCTCTCTTCAGGTACGAAGTCAGCTTTGACCAGGCTAGGCATCCATCGATGGTCCCTGCAGCCAGCACGTTGTTCTTCAATCGTTAACTCTTTGTTGAACCTAGCACAACGCCATGCTGCATCAGTGCCGTCCATTACAGGTGACGATGAGTGACAGTTCCTGCAGTTGACTGAGCCTGGTAATCGTTTGCCTAGATAGATCTCACGATACCGTGAAGTGTTCCACTGCTTTAACTCCCAGTCATTCTCGCTCTTACCAGGTGGTGGTGCGTCAGAAGTAATGATGCGCTGCGCTTTCTCCTGAGCCTGCTCCCAGATCGAAGATTCAAAGTCTACGATTTCAGAATAGATGCTACTGTCATTCTTGTTGACCACAACAGCCATGGATTTCGTTAGACCAAAGCAGCCCATGTAACAGTGGAGCTGCCACTTGTAGGATCTAGACCAGCCCTGATAATCACCAGACTTGTTGAGCTCTTTCCAACGCTTGTCGTTAGCTGACTTGCTCTCAAATACCAGAATCTGTTCGGGATCCTCCGGTACAACACGTTTCGCAAAGCCGTCACAACTACCGCCGAAGTGTCCGCCAAGGAACGATGCTCTGTACTGATTGCCCTCCGCATCAACTGCAGAGAGATCAAAGACCTCGCTCTCTTTAACGAAGTGAACCAGTTGGTCTTCGATCCGATTGCCCAGGTCAAACAACCTGAGCATCCGGCCTTTGAAGTCAGATGGTAAGCACCAGTGGTACTGCAGCCATAACTTGCGTTCATCTTCATCACCGATCTGGCTCATCCCTAGATGGCCCCGCTGACCTTCATTGTTATCTTCAATCCATTGATCGATTTGTTCAAAAAGTAACGCCGATGACATTCCAATACCTACCCTCTTTTCTTACATTAACTTTCCTGACCTTATCGAAAGCACCGTCATTCACCATAGCAACAGCGGTGTCGATGCTGTAAGGCAAATTCATTCCTTTTGACATGATGCCCCACTTCTTTTCAGCAACCTCCCTGGCTTTACCGTGCATCTCTACCATCAAAGCAGTGCTGTATGGCCAGTATTGATCTTCAGACTTGAAATTGATCTTCAGGTAATCATTGCCATTCTTACTGGTCGCACGTTCAGCGCGGACCCATTTAACAATTTCCTGTCTTTCAGTCGCAGCTTGCTCACCCAGTTCATCTGATAACACATTCCCTTCAACAGCCTGAGTTGTTTCAGAAGCGTCCTTTTCCTCCGCAAGACCCATGACAAGACCAAGGGGTTCTTTGGGTTTAGGTTTGGGCTTAGGCTCTCCGCATTCTATGCAATGACTGTAGTCAGAATCATTCACTGCAAGACATGGGTTGCCATTGTCTTTCTCTGCTTCACAGATCCAGATCTTAATCTCTACATCGTTGAGCTCTTCATCTCGCTTGTTGCGTTCCGGTCTGGCCGTATCGATGCAGCCATGGCGTGCCATGTTGCCGCCATAGTCCAAGAGCAGACAGTCTTGCTTGTCACCCCAGGGGCGCATACCCCGTCCGCATATCTGAACGTACAGCCCTAGCGATTTGGTTGGCCTAAGTAATGCTATACAATCTGTGCGTGGTGCATCCCAACCCTCAGTCAGTACAGCGACATTGCATAGTGCGTTGATCCTGCCTTTCTCAAAGCCTGTGAGGATTTTCTCACGCTCATCTGCCGGTGTCTCAGCCGTCACTGACTCTGCAACAATGCCATGGTTCCGTAAAAACATAGCCATCTTCTGAGCGTGCAGAACGCTGACGCAGAAGAAGACGGTGCTGGTTCGACCTTTAGTGTATGCCTTATCGATCCAGTCATTGATGATGGCGTACATCGTCTGATCAACGATCGCTAACGACTCGAGATCAGACTCACGGTAGTCACCACCCTTGAACTTAAGTCGCGCCTTACTTGCATCAATGATTGCGTTATCTGCAACCTTGAACGCTGACAGTCGGGACAGGTATCCCTCTTTAATCAGTTGAGGGATCTTTGCCTGGTAGGCAATGCCGCTGAAGAAATGGTCCTGCATACCATAGATGTAGCCTTGACCCATACGGTATGGCGTAGCCGTCACACCCAGTATCTGTGGACATCCTATATCTTCGAAGTGATCAATGATCTTTCGATACCGACTCCTCATCTCAGGACCAACGTGATGGGCTTCATCAATAATGATGTAGTTAAAAGGAAAGGACTTTTCAAGTCGCTTCTTTGAAGCCAACGTGTCTCTGCTGGCGACTACAATCGATGCGGTATGGTCATATTGTTTTAGACTAGCGGCAAGAATACCGACTGGTGCCTCTGGCCATACCGTTTTAATTTTATCGACCGCCTGGGAAATCAACTCCTGGCGGTGCGCTAAGATCAAGAATCGCTTGGTTGGATCCTGTTCGTATAGCTGCTTGATCAAAGTCGCGAACACTACTGTCTTACCAGCACCTGTTGGTAGCACGATAAGTGGGTAGCCTGTCTCTTCTTCAAACCAGCAGCGAGCTTTTTGCAAAGCTTTTTTCTGATAGTTTCTTAGTTCCATCTTAGTGTATTAACTCCTCATCATTAAAAATTTCTTCACGTTCTTGGGCCGCAAGTTGTTTCATTTTCCTAACAAAGAAATCAACCTGTTCTGGGTTATCAGCATTAACGTAAATGTACATAAGAGAAAAACCTAAACACTCCTGTACTAGTTCTGCAAAATGAACTTCATCAGTGGTGTAGAGTTCTAAAAACTCTCGAAATTTTCCTTGAAACTCTTCAAGAATTTGTTTTCTTGCCAGTTGGTATTCTTCCATAGTTCTCATTTAGTGCTCCAGTTAAGTAATTTCAAACATCAATTTGTTCTGAAGCGGATGAGTATCAATCCTTGGTCTGGTTGGTGTGTTCCAACTCCTACCCTTGACTTCATAAACAAGCTTCCAGTTTGAAGCTTTCAAGCTTGTCCCTGTTTCAGAGTCAAGCACATAAGTAATTAACCGACGATATCCCATAGCTTTCGCAGCTCTCCAGGCTGCACCGTAAAGCATCGAACAAGCGTTCTTCGCTCCAGTTGTACAGCATCGGTTAACTTCTAAGGTGTATCCATCGTCAAGCCCCCTGGCAACAGGTCGGCCTACGATAGCAACACCCACAATCTCTTCATCCTGTTCAACAGCCATCGAAAACTTGTGGCTTACCACCGGCTTATGATGCCTGTGGTGATCAGCAACAAACTGATTAGCTTCCGCTAGACTGATCGGTGTCAGGTTCATTTTTTATCCTCGCCTGCCAAGCCATAACGGGCCAAACGTAGCCAAACCCGATCGTACCCTACAGAATTCTGCCTGCCTCGACTTACCGTGCCAGACCGTACCTAGCCTGACCTCAACGAGCCTGACCGTGGCCCACCTCGCCTGCCATACCTTGTCATACCAA
>CEQN01090007.1_pt1 | contig 15707 bp, 13 predicted proteins | sample 427011 | NCBI WGS metagenome assembly CEQN01 (sample SAMEA2621277, study PRJEB7988) | marine metagenome | biome: marine biome (ENVO:00000447); feature: deep chlorophyll maximum layer (ENVO:xxxxxxxx); material: "saline water (ENVO:00002010), including plankton (ENVO:xxxxxxxx)" | depth 120 m
AAGAGGTTTGTTCTCAAATGACCTGTCCATAGACTTGGGTACAGCGAATACCCTCGTTTATGTAAAAGAAAGAGGAATAATTCTTGATGAGCCTTCAGTTGTGGCAATTAGAAATAATCAAGGTCAAAGAACAGTTGTTGCAGTTGGAGCAGAAGCAAAGAAGATGTTAGGACGTACTCCAGGCAATATAACTGCAATCAGGCCCCTTAAAGACGGTGTAATTGCTGACTTTCAAGTAACTGAAGAAATGCTTAAGCATTTCGTTCAAAGAGTCCACGAAGATAGTTTTGTAAGACCAAGTCCAAGAATCTTAGTTTGTGTTCCCTGTGAATCTACTCAAGTTGAAAGAAGAGCCATAAGAGAATCAGTTCTCAAGGCAGGCGCTAGAGAAGTTCGTCTGATTGAGGAGCCCATGGCTGCTGCTATTGGAGCAGGTTTACCGGTAGAAGAAGCAAGTGGATCAATGGTAGTTGATATTGGTGGAGGCACGACAGAAATTGCTATTCTTGCACTTAATGGTGTTGTTTATGCTCATTCCCTTAAAGTAGGGGGTGACAAACTTGATGAATCAATTATTTCTTATGTAAGACGAAATCAGGGTGTTTTATTAGGTGATGCTACTGCAGAAAAAGTAAAACATGTCATAGGTACTGCTTCTCCAGACTCAGATGTAATAGAGATGGAAGTAAGAGGAAGGAATCTTGCAGAAGGTATACCAATAACATTTACCATGAATAGCAAACAGGCTTATGATGCAATGCTTGAACCTTTATCAGCAATTATACAGGCAATAAGAACAGCCCTAGAAGCATCACCTCCTGAACTTAGCGCTGATATTAGTGAAAGAGGCATTGTTCTAACTGGTGGAGGTGCAATGCTTAGAGATTTAGACGTATTGATCTCTAGTCAGACAGGTTTACCAGTTATAGTTGCCGAGGATCCATTAACTTGCGTTGCTAAAGGAGGAGGAAGCGCTTTAGAGATAATGGATAAATACGATATTGACCTTCTTTCAACAGAATAACACTTTAAGATATCTTTCTTAAGCCTCTCTGAGTATCATTTATATATGCTCAAAAGAGAACATAAAGTATCAAACATAAGTAGCGAAGCTATTTTTGCAATACCGGCTATGAAGCCTTCAAGAGTGATTTTTGCAGTTATTCTTTGCCTCTTTCTTATATTAACTGATATTAAATATGATTCAGGATCTTATCTCAGATCTGCAAGTCACGATTTATTTAAGCCTGTAACTTTTTTAGCAAGAATTCCTAGTTACGTCCGAGAAGTAACTACTGTTTTTTTCTCATCAAGGCAAAATCTCAATGAAAAAATTATATTTCTAGAGCAAGAAAACTTTAAACTTAAAGCAATCAATAACTCCCTCAAAAAACTATCTATAGATCTCAATAAAGTAAATTCTCTTTGGTCTTCTACTAGTTTAGATAAAGATAATTTTTTAATTTCAAAGAAAAATTTTTTATCATCAAATGCTTATCAGCCCTTACTTGTAGTAGATATAAATCGAAGTCAAAATCTATCTGTAAATAATGCAGTTCTTTCCAATGAAGGGTTAGTTGGGAGAATTAATAGCTTAGGAGTCTTCACAGCAGATGTGATGTTAGTACAGGATATAAGGTCTTCAGTGCCTATTATTACTAGTGAATCATCTTTACATGCATCTCTTAAAGGAATGGGACTTGGACGCATGGGAGAATTGCAATTTATAAAAAAGACTGCTCAATTTCAAGAAGGAGAAAAAGTTTACACTTCTGGATTGGGTGATCTATTTCCTGAAGGCATATTGGTTGGTGAAGTAGTTTCTATAACTGATCTTGTAGATAGTGAGTTCTTAAAAATAGAAATTTCTTTCTCTTCATCTCCCCTAAATCAAGACTATTTCTTAATTCATGCAAAATAAAGCCATCAAAAACAGATTGTGGATTTATTTTTCTATAATATTTGCATTGATTTTGGACACTTATCTCTTTCCTGAAAGCGCAATACATTGGAAGCCATTATTAGTTTTACTTACTTTAATCTACTGGAACATGGCCTTACCGGATAAAGTTGGTATTTTTGAAGCTTTACTCTTTGGTCTGATAACAGATCTGCTAAATGGTTTTGTACTTGGATTAAATGGTTTGTTGTTTGTTTTGATAACTTATATTTGTCAAAGGTTCTTCTATCAATTTAGAGTATCACCTATTTGGCAACAATCTGTTGTACTTTTTTTTCTATTCTTCATTTTTAAAATGGCTTTCGCTTTTGATTTTTATAATGTCACCCCTGTCGTCAATATCTCAGATAGTTTTTATCTCATAAATGCGTTGCAATTTGCTTTAATATCATCAATTTTCTGGATACCTTCGTTTTATTTATTGAGAGAACTAAGAAGAAGAAAAATAAGATTATAGAAAAATGTTAAAAAAAATAGTTTCTATAATTTTGTGGGTAATATTTATCTACATTAGTCTCATTTTCTCTCTTTCTGTAGCATTTACCCAAAAAGGTTTTTACACCTTTCTGTCGAAATATTTTTTAGAGGTCAGTCCATCGTTCAACCTCACTCAAGCAAATTGGCATCCAATTACACCTTCGGTAGTTTTAGAAGATCTTAAAATAAACAGTGATTATCAAAAGATAACCTTAGAAAAAGTTACTGTTGAATTTTCTTTATTAAATTTAATTAATGAAAATTTAATTTCTAGGATAAATATCTCTGATATGTTTATCGATAATCAAAAAAATGGACAACAGTCTTTAAACCTTTTCGGTTTAATTGATTTCTCAAAAAAAATTCAAGAGCTAAATATAAAGGATCTTAGGGTGCAGTTTTACGAAGGTTCCCAAAATATGAGTCTTGATTTAAATTCTACTAGTAATTTTGAAGGAGTAAATTTAAACCTAAAGGTAAGTGATGGACATGGAGAGTCTCTTGAAATGAGATTGTTGCCAAATCTAGTTTCTAATGGAGCAATTTTTAATGGCTACATAAATACCAAAAAATTCAATATCGACTCAAATTTATTAAGAAATTTTTGTAAAAGCTGTGACTCTGATGCTGAGTTAAAAACCTCAATACAATTTAGCTTTTTTGAAAATAAACTGCTTAGTTTGCATGGAAATTTAGATCTAAATTTAGATAGAGATATTTTAGGTCTTAGCTCATTATCTTCTAGCTTTAAACTAAAAGATTCTAATCAAACTTTAATACAAGTTAGCTCATTCCTTAACCAAGATAGTAAATTTAAAGTGCCAGAATTTTTTCTCTATTTTTCCCCGAAGGATACCAAAATTCTTTTCCCTGAAATAAACTTATCTGAAGATCGTTTTTTAAAGCATATCTTTGAGAAATCATATAGTAATTCTTTAATGGATTTTACTGGTGTACTAAGAGATTCATTAATTAGACTAGATGATGATCCAGAATTATTAAGCACTTCTATAGCTGATCTGACAATCAATCATGAAAACTTTGCCTTACAAGGCTTAGCAGGACAACTTAGTATGAATGAAGAGGGGGGTAAGATGATAATCTATAGTCCTTCAATCATCATTCAGTCTAGTGAGTATCTAGATAGTGAGATTAATTTAAATGATTTTAAGTCTTTACTAAGTTTTAAATCAGCTGGAGATGGTTTAGAAATCCTACCTTCTGAGTTCTCAGCACTAGTTGATGATCGTCTTTTCGAGGGGCTAATTTCTCTTCCCCGTATCCCTACTATTGGACTAGGTAATGTTAACTTAAGGATTAAGACTAACTTGATAGATCATCAACTAGCTTTAGATTTATTTCCCAATACGCCATATACATCATCAACAAAATCTACCATAAACAGTCTTATTGAATATGGTTCATTTGAAGATATCAATTTGATCTTGAGGTTGCCTGCTGATGGCATTTTTGAAAATAATTCTGGTTCCTTCGGAATGCAAGCTTCAGTAAAAAATGGAAGTATGAACATAAATGGATACCAGCTGAAAAAAATAAACTCCAGATTCGACTTAAATAATTACTCCTTAAGTGGAAATTTTAAAAACGCTGATCTCCTCAACTCTTCAGTAACAGCCGATTACACCATTAACAAAAATCTTTCCGGGCAAATACTGAATATAAGTGGAGAATCAGAAGGTCCTTTTGTTTCTTTGATAAATTTGCTTAGAGGAAAAAACCTTAATCAAGATAATGTGGAGGGAGTACATAAAACTTTTTTTAAATACGAAACTCCTATAAAGAAAAAAATATCTCTTCTAGATGAAGAGGCCATATTCGAAGTAAAGACCAAGATTGAAAAGGGCAGCTTTGATGAAGAAGATTTTGGTTTAAGTATTGGTAATATTGATTCTTCTCTTGAATGGACTAATAGTGAGGGATTTTCTGAAGGAGTTTTCTCTTTAGAGCTTAACTCAATTCCGATAGATTTTGCATTAGACTCAAATCTCTCAGGTAAAGATTATACTATCTTTAGTGCTAATACTTCTTTGAAATTCAATAGTTTTCTTCCAGCAAGCTTAAAAAATAAAATTTCAGGTTCCTCTGAAACCACATTTCAATTGGGTGTTCCTTCCCTCCAGAAGGGCCGGCCATTGAAGGAAGTCTATATAAATATCTCCTCGAAGTTGACTGGAACAGAGGTCAACTTACCATTACCCCTATACAAAGATATAAACCACAATATTGATCTCAATTTAGATTACTATCCAGCTATATATACTCGAATTCCGAAAATAAAATTTAGATACGGAGATCTATTTAGAGGAAAGTTTAATATCTTAGATAATGGTCTTGAAGGATTCATCATCGCAGGAAAAAAGAAACAATCTATAAGTATCGAAAGAAAGAAATTATCCTTGATAGGGAGTATTCCTAAATTTGATTTATCTTTATTGTCCTTATTTGACACTTCAAGCACAAATGCCACATCAACTATCGATATAAAAAAATTAGAAATTGGTGAGATTCTATTTTCTAATTTTGTTTTTCCTGAGACTTTTTTAAGTTCAGAAATCTCAGATAATTACTTAGAAATAGCGATTAAAAATGATAATCTTTCAGGGAAGATTTATTTTCCTAGAATTACTAGTCTTCAACCAATAATCGACCTTGAAACCATCAACTTTAATTTTTCTGAAACAACTAGTAGTTCAATTTTTGAAGATATTTATAACAATCTTAATCAAGAATTAACATTCAAAACAAATTCACTTTTCCTTAATTCTATCAATTATGGTAATTGGTCTTTCAATTTAGAACCTGCGAAATCATCTATCATCATTAAAAATATTACAGGTTCTTATGGAAAGTGGGGATTAACACATAATAAAGAGGGTGTCTCTAGATTATCTATTTCTAAAAAGGGAATCGGGTGGAGAACCAATTTTGTATCAAAGATTTATTCCGGTTCACCTGAGAAAGGTTTTTTGCAGTTTGGTATAGAACCTAATTTTGAAATGGACACAATTTTTGCGGAAGCAAATCTTTTTTGGAATTCTTTACCCTGGAACTTTGATTACGATAATTTCAAAGGTGATATATATCTTGAAGTTAAAGGATTGGTCATAGAGGATCAGGAAGACTTGCAAAGGCAGAATAATATATTGCGACTTATCAATATCTTCAACATAACAGACTCTTTTGAGAAAGTTACAAATTTGGATTTTAGAAAGCTTTATAAATCCGGATTTAGTGCTGACTCTGTTAAGGGTACATTCAATATATCACCAAACTTAATAAATCTAGACTCACCTATGATTTTTAAAAGTGGATCTAGTGAGTTTAGATGGAGTGGAAGAATTGAAAGAAATCAAAAAGGAGATCTTACTAATCTTGATTTAGAAGTAGTTATGACATTACCTCTTCGTGAATATCTTCCAGCCTATGCCTTTTTGTTAGGAGGACCCGTTACTGCAGGGATTGTCTATATTGCAGGTAAAGCCTTTGAAAGAAATCTAGACAAATTAAGTTCTGGCTCGTGGTCTATTAAAGGTGGTTTGGATGATCCGAAAACAGACTTTAATGGTTGGTTTGAAGATTCAAACGATTAAACTATTTATGCATTCTTTCTCTTGAAGCAGGGATATTTAGATCTAACCTATATTTGGCTATAGTTCTTCTAGATAAGGATATTTTAAAATTCTTTTTCAACTCAATTTTTAGATATTCATCGCTTAAGGGATTAGACTTATCTTCACTATCCACCAATTTTTTTAAAAGAAACTTCAAGTCATCACTTGTAACATCCGCACCTTCTTTGAGTTTATTGACTCTCCTTTCCAGCAGATCCTTAAGAAGGATCAATTGATTGGGTAATTGTAAATATTTATTTCTGACAATTCTTGAAACTGTAGATTCGCTGATATTTAGATTTTCAGCAACGTCTTTATTCGAAATTGCTATTTTCCCTGATCTATCATCAAGAAAGTTTTTTTGAGCTTCAATAAGAAACTCTGATACTACTAAAAGTGTTTGCTGTCTTCTCTCTAAGCCTTTTAGAAAAGATTTGGAATCGTAAGCATTCTCAGACTTGGAAAAATTAATTTTATTTTTAATAACTGCTAGTAACTCCTTAGACATATAATCATCATTAAGGGATACGTACCAAGTATTAGAATCATTAATAGCCAATATATCCGGTCTTACATAGTTTTGAGTTGTTTCACCGAAGCCTCCAGCAGGATTCAAGGAAAGTTTTTTTAGGTTATTTCTTGTATTTTCAGAAATTTTTTTTATGTCAATTTTGTTTTCTATCAGCTTACTTAAAATCTCTTTAAGTTCCTTTTGTTCTTTTGAGGTTATTTCTAAATTTTCTATTTGTATATTTAGAGATTCATTGATATCACGATACGCACATCCTGAAGGTTCAAAATTTTGAATTAGGACAAGAATTTCTTCAATAAATTCATCTGTTATAGTCTCATTAAAATCTTCTAAAACTATTTTTTTTATATCTTGAAAGTTTAATTCAGGATCTAATCTGCCGCTCTGTTCAACTGAATCTATAAGAAATTGTCCAACTAAAATTTGTATTTCATCTAGAGGAGAAAGTTCAAGCTGTTCTAGAAGTTGTTTTTGAATATCAGAATCTATTTCTTCTGAAACCGAATTTAAAAAATCTCCTTGATATAGGATATTTTTGTATCTATCAATGAGATGTTCATTTCTGAAATGAGCAACTTTTTTATCTTCTTCATCAAAATATTCATTTATTAGTTCGTTGAGCTTTGAACTTATTTCAAATCCACTTAGTGAAAGTAATTTAATTTGATTGCCCAGAGAGGTAGTGACATTTAGAGATAACTTCTGTTGTTGTCTTAGATATTGTTTCACTATTCAGCTAAAAAGTTTTGTCCAAGATAAACCTTTTTTACAAGATCATCTTTAGCAATTTCTTTAGGTAATCCATTTGCAATTATTTTTCCTTTGTTCACTACAAGAACTTTTGAGCAAATATTCATTGTATCCCTGACATTATGATCGCTTATTAACACACCTATATTTTTATTATTTAGACTTCGGATCGTATCTTTAAGATCTGATACCGCCAAAGGATCAATTCCTGCAAAAGGTTCGTCTAGAAGGATAAATTTTGGGTCAGAAGCAAGAGATCTTGCTATTTCGGTTCTTCTTCTTTCTCCTCCTGATAGTTTAATACCTATGGTCTTTGAAAATTCATTGAGGTTATATTCTTCAAGCAATTCTGAGAGTTTTGTTTCCCTTTTTTCTTTATCTAAATCTTTTCTTTGTTCTAAGGCAGCATAAATGTTTTCTTCAACACTAAGTCCTCTAAATATAGATGATTCTTGAGGCAAGTATGACAGACCCATAGATGTTCGTTCAGATATTGACTTTTGTTTTAGGTCAGTCCCAGACAAAGAGAGTATGCCAGCGTCACTGCGAATAAGTCCAGCAATGATATAGAAGAGGGTTGTTTTACCAGCTCCATTGGGACCTAATATACCAACTGTTTCTCCACTATTTACCTCAAAGGATATGTTATCGAGGACTATTTTTTCATTATAAGATTTACTTATATTTTCTATAGACAGATTCATCCGTTGTTCTCTATTGTTGAATTAAGAGACTTTATTATCCTATTTTCTTTAAGGTTATAGTGAATTGTCTCAGACTTAATTTTAAAACCATCCTGATCTATAAAAGCTTCACCATCCATAATCATTTCGTTTCGCTCTGATAAGATAGTGATTTTATTTGCATAGCCAGCGAGATAGTTCTCACGATCGTTAATTTTCACTTCTCCTTTATTAAATTTAGCTTTTATACCCTCATTATCTTGAATAACCTCTAATCCAAGTGAATTTATGTTTACATCATAAAAAGAAGCAAATACCTGTTCATTACTCATAATTTTTTTCTTACTCAGGTCAAAAGATAATTTCTCAGACTGAATAATAATCTCTTCATCCAGAAGAGTGTAAAAGGTTACGGAATTCCTAAAATCAATAATCTCAGTGGTTCTATTTAATTCTCCATTAAGCGCCTTAATGGTTGTATAAAAATTATCAGATTTTATTATCAATTCTGGCTTGTAAATAAGGTAACTAAATCCATTAGTTGATTCAGCACTTTCACCAGTTAAGTTAATCCTTTGTTTTGAGTCTAAAAAATTAAATGAAGGGTCAGTTAATAAAGTATTAATTTCAAATTTATTGCTGAAGTCAAAGGCTAGGAGGCAATTAAAAAAAACTGAGATTGAAGCTAGAGAAGCTATCTTAAACATTAAAAATACTAGACCAATCCAGCTTCTATCAAATCATGCATTCTAATTATACCAACGGGTACATTTTTTGAATCTACTACTGCAAGAGAGTAAATCTTATTTTTCTGCATAATATCTAATGCTTCTATGGCCAGTTCATCTTTCAAAATAGTTTTAGTGTTCTTGGTCATATAATTTTGTATGGTTTTATTTAAAGGGTCTTTAGCCTTATTCAAGGTCCTTCTAAGATCGCCATCAGTAAATATCCCCAATAATCTTTTTTTCTCAATCACCAATGCAACTCCAAGGCCTTTGGAGCTTATTTTTATTAATGTCTCTGATAATGACATTCCAGGAGAAACCACCGGCAAGTCTTTACCTTTAGACATCAAGTCTTCTACGGTTGTGAGAAGTCTCTTTCCCAATTTTCCTCCTGGATGAGATTTTGCAAAATCATCCCTTTGAAAATTATTAGCTTCGAGTAATGCAACTGCAATAGCATCACCAAGGGCCAGAGATGCTGTTGTGCTTGTAGTAGGGGCAAGATCTAACGGACAAGCCTCTTCAGAGATACCTGTATCTAAGTTTATTAAAGAATTTTTAGCTATAAAGGAATCTTTAGAACCAGTTATTGAGAAAAATTCACAACCCAATGACTTTAGAAAAGGAATGAGGCCAATAATTTCTTCAGTTTCTCCGGAATGAGAAAAAATAATAACTGCATCATTTTTATCTATACCTCCAATATCTCCATGAAGTGCCTCACCGGCATTTATAAAACTAGAAGCAGATCCGGTGCTAGAAAGGGTTGCTGCAACTTTCTTTGCTATATGCCCAGATTTGCCTATACCAAGTGTAATTATTTTGCCTTTTGTTTTAAAAAGTTTATCGCACACAATGTTGAAGTCATTCGATAAGGTCTTCGAAAGTTTTTCTAAACCTTTAGATTCAATTCTTATTGTCCGTCTTCCAGAGTTGAGGTAATTGTTTTTTGTCATATAGTCAATTTATCTAATAAGCATAATAAAGTGAAACAAAGTATGAACTTAAGAAAAGTAAACTTAATACTACGCTGGCATTTCTTTCTTTTATTGTGAGAGAAAAAGTGTATGAGGCAAAGATAAAAGTGATCACAAACAGTATAAATAGTAATGGCGACCATTCAAAGAAGGACCATCCCTCAGACATCTCTTCCCTCATAAATAAACCAGGTATTGCAAGAACACATAATCCATTGAAAATATTTGATCCGATAAGAGTCCCGGATACTGTTTCATATCTTCCCTTCAAAGCCAAAGAGACAGAGGCTGCAATTTCAGGTAAGCTTGTGCCTATTGCCAAAACTGTATAACCAATGAAAAGTTGTCCTAAATTAAATTTTTCCAGAATTTGATTTGCTCCAAATGTAATTAAGTAAGCCGCACAGACAATAGAAGTCAGAGCAATAAAGAGTTTAAGAGCTACATTTTTATGCTCTGTATGACTTTTTAATTCGGCTCCCTGAGCAACCCCATTCTTGTACCAATATAATATGACAAGAAACAGAGTACTAAGAAGTACCATAGACGAAGTAATATTGAATGGATCTATGGCTATTACTGCCCAAACTAACAGGCTTGAAACAATTAAGATAAGTAAATTTTTCTTAATGCTTGCATCTTGACTAATCTTTAGTTGCTTCAAAGAAACTATTAGGAGCATTGAACCAAAAACAAGAGAAAGATTTGCAACATTAGAACCAATGACATTGCCAATGACCATTTGACCTTTATTTTCCAGAGACACAAATAAAGTAGTAAGCATTTCTGGAGCAGAAGTCCCAAATGCTATTACTGTAGAGCCAATAAAAAAAGGAGAAAAACCAAATTGCTGTGCAGTCAAGACAGAATATTTCTCTAATTTTTCAGCGCTAAACCATATAAGTGCTATTCCAAAGGTGATTGCTAGTGTTGCAAAGATCATATAATTCATTTAAGTCTTAAGTAAAGACCAATACCAGATGTTATAATAGTTGTAAAACTTATCAAAACATATTTATCTCTTATGAATGCTGTTTATTTTAAAAGATTACTTGCTATTAATTTATTAATGCTCAGCTGCCAGATATCTGTTGAAGCATTATCAGCGCATGAATATGCAGAAAGAACTCACGATAACATCATCGAGATAATTCAGACAAAGAATCAGTTGTTTTTGGATAATCCAGTGCTATTTACAAAGGAAATCAGCGATGCTTTTAGCCCAATTGTCGATTTTAAGAGAATAGCTAAAAATGTTATGGGAAAATATGGAAAAAAAGCTACTAAGGAGCAGATGTCGGCATTTTCTGAAGCGTTTGAAAATAGTTTATTGGATACATATGCCAGCACACTTGTTGAGTTCAAGGATGAAAAAATAAATGTTCTTCCTCCTACAGGTACTTCGAAGTCAAAAACTAAGGCCAGAGTGAATATTGAGATCGTTACTTCCTCTAATATCTATCCTGGCAGATACAGTATGTATCTTGATGAAGATGAAAATTGGAAAATAATTAACATTGAAATTAATGGCATGAATCTAGGCAAGATCTTTAGAAATCAATTTTATTCTCTTATGGAGAAAAATCAGGAAGACATTGATCTTGTGATAGAAAAATGGGTAGCTTCAGTATAAATGGATAAGTTACTCATAGTGGGTGGATCACCTCTAAATGGTGAAATCTATGCATCTGGAGCAAAAAATTCTGCTCTTCCTATTCTAGCGTCTTCTTTGTTAGCTGATTCTCCGCTGAAAGTTGGCAATCTCCCTCACTTAAATGATGTAACCACAATGCTTGAACTACTAGGATCAATGGGTGTTGATGTCATGCTGAGTGATGAAATGGAGGTGCAAGTAGACACTTCAAGCATTAATAATTTAAATGCCCGTTATGAATTGGTAAAAACAATGAGAGCTTCTATTCTAGTCCTTGGACCTTTACTGTCTAAATTTCGACAAGCCACGGTTGCTTTACCGGGTGGATGTGCAATAGGTAGTCGACCAGTCAATCTGCATATAGATGCCATGAGGGCAATGGGAGCAGAGATAGAAATAGAGGAAGGAAATATAAAAGCAAAAGTAAACGGTAAACTAAAAGGAGCAAAAATAATTTTTGAACCAGTAAGTGTCACTGGAACGGAAAATGTAATTATGGCAGCTAGCCTTGCCGAAGGAACAACTATTATTGAAAATGCTGCTAGAGAACCTGAGGTAATAGACTTGATTAATTGTCTAACTGCTATGGGAGCCAATATTCAGGGAGCGGGCACAGATGTCATTACAATTGAAGGAGTGGAAAAGCTTGATGGTGCATCCTTCAGTGTTATGCCTGATAGGGTAGAAGTAGGTACCTATCTGACGGCAGTTGCTATGACCGGAGGTAATGTAAAAATTAAGTCAGCTAAACCAGAATACCTCTCTTCGGTAATATCTAAACTTGAATTTACAGGCGCTACAATTTCTTCAGGAAAGGACTGGGTGGGAATTAATATGAGTGAACCTAAGCCTAAAGCTATTAGCCTTACAACTGGACCTTATCCCTCTTTTCCAACCGATATGCAAGCTCAATTCGTATCATTAAATGCTATAGCAGATGGCAATTCAACTGTCACAGAAACTGTATTTGAGAACAGATTCATGCATGTACAAGAAATAGCAAGAATGGGTGGTAATATCTCTTTAAAAGGAAATACTGCAGTAATTGAAGGTATTAATAAATTAAAGGGTGCTCCAGTCATGGCAACTGATTTAAGGGCTTCGGCGAGCTTAGTTTTAGCAGGCTTAGTTGCTGAGGGAGCAACCACTATTGATCGTATTTATCATATTGATCGTGGTTACGAAAGAATAGAAGAAAAATTAAAAATGTTAGGCGCTGACATAGAAAGGATATCTTAAAACTGCCATGAAAGAGAAGGATTCATTTATATTAGCACTGCCCAAAGGGAGAGTGTTTGAGGATTTTATCCCATTTCTTCAGAAGACAAAGTTTGCCCTTACAGACGATCCAAATGAGTCTAGAAAAATGCTTCTTGATACAGAACATCCGGAAGTCAAAGTCTTGATAATCAGAGGATGGGATGTTCCTACATATATAACTTCAGGAGCTGCTCATTTAGGAGTAGTTGGAAAAGATATATTGATGGAAAAAGTAGAAGAAGAGTTTGTTGAATTATCCGATCTGTCTCTAGGAAAATGCAGATTATCTTTGGCTGGACGAAGTGACATGCTTTTTGGTTCAAGTAGATTGAAGATTGCTACAAAATATCCTAAAAGCTCTACTGAATATATGAATTCCCTAGGTATACAAGCTGAAATAATTTATCTGAACGGAGCCCAAGAGATAGCGCCTATTCTAGGTTTGTCTGATGCGATTATTGATCTTGTTGATACAGGTCAAACTCTCAAAGAAAATGGGCTTCAAGAGTTAAAAGTTATTGCTGACATCTCTACACGATTAATTGCTAACAAAGCATCAATTAAAACAAGATCGAAGTTAATAAATGAAATCTCTGATGCTTTAACCCAATGATTAACTTTAGGGAACTCAACTCAGAAAGTACAGAATTCTCACAGAGTTTTGCAACTTTCTTATCAAAAAGAAATTTAGTTACCGAAGAAGTAAGTAATTCAGTTAGAAACATTATTTCTCAAATCAGAAAGAAAGGGGATGAAGCTTTAAAGTCCCTCACAAAAGAGTTCGATAATTTTGATGCGGAGGAATTTATCGTTTCTGAAAGAGAGATAAATGAAACTTTGAAGGACTTTGATAAAAGCCTAATTAAATCGTTTGAGTTTTCGTTCGATAAGTTGATCAACTTTCAATCTTCATGCTTTGACTCACTAAACCTTGATGGCCCTAAAACAGAGATAACGAGAAAGTTTAGAACAATAGACTCTGTGGGAATGTATATCCCCGGGGGAAGAGCTTCTTATCCTTCTACCGTTCTTATGGGTTCTGCTCCAGCTATAGCATGTGGTGTAAAACAAATCTCTATTGCTTCTCCTGCTCAGAATGGATTTCTGACTCCTCTGGTTATAGCAGCAGCAAAAGTTGTGGGAGTAGATAAAATTTATAAGGTTGGAGGTGCACAAGCTATTGCTGCCTTAGCTTTAGGAACTGAACAAATTTCAAAAGTTGAAAAAATAATAGGGCCAGGTAATGTGTATGTTACCGAGGCTAAGAAGCAACTATTTGGAGAAGTAGGTATAGACTCGATTGCCGGTCCATCAGAAATAGTCGTTCTTGCAGATACTACCTCTGATCCTGAGACAATAGCTTGGGACCTTATGGCTCAAGCCGAGCATGATTCAGATGCTTCCTCTGTCCTTATTTCTACTTCTGAGAAAATAACTGAAAATGTAAAGACTATTATAGCGGCGGAAGTACCTTCTTTAGATAGATCTTCCATAATTGAAGAATCAATTAATTCTAATGGTTTGTTTATTAAAATTAAGGATTTAACGGAAGCAAAAGAAATAATCAATAAGTTAGCTCCTGAACATTTACATATTGCATTTGATCATCAAGATTATGAACATGAAGAAGATTTAATTGCTGGATTAATTCTCAAGGGAAGGGACTCGGCGAATTCTTTCTCTGACTACGTCTTAGGCCCCAGCCATATACTACCTACAAACTCTTCTTCTCGGTTTAGTTCACCTCTGTCAGTAGAAGACTTCTTAGTTAGTTACAGTTATATTTCTTTAGATAAGAATAAAGATAAAAACTTTAATGAGTATGTCGAGCATACAGCTAGAATTGCTAACGCCGAAGGTCTTACAGCTCATGCTATAGCCGCAAAGAAAAGACTAGAAAGTTAATCTGCTTTACCCGCAATTAGAACAAGCTCTAGTAGCTCAGAATTTCGTTCAACACTTAGAATTATTTCTTCTCCAGGTTTAGATCGAGCGAAAGTTTTGAATAAATTTTCGTAAGTAGCATCTTCAGAATTTATCGTATTTAAAGAGTCATTTTTTTTGAGACCCCCATTAGAAGCTGGACCGCTATCAACTACTTCGGAAATAACAAGCTTACCTTTTCTAATTAAAGCTTGTCTATCTATACTGAAACCCAACCACCCACGACGAACCTCTCCATATTGAATAAGGTCGCTTATTATCTCAAGGGCATTGGTTGAAGGAATTGCTAATCCTATCCCTTCAGATCCTCCACTGGAAGATCTAATCAAAGTATTTATCCCTATTAGTCTTCCTTCAGAATCAATTAAAGCCCCTCCAGAATTTCCTCTATTAATTGATGCATCAGTTTGAATATAATTAGAATACGGATTATCAAACTCTCTTCCCGTGGCACTAACGATGCCCATACTAACTGATTGTCCTAGTCCATAAGGATTTCCTATCGCTAAAACAATATCTCCTATCATTATTTTGTCAGAATCTTCAATTTCTATAGAAGGAAAAGAGTTGTCAGAATCTTCAATTTTTAGAACTGCTAAGTCAGTACCTTTATCAATTCCTACAAGTTGAGCATTAAACTTTCTACCGTCATAAAGTTCAGTTATGACACGTAATGTGTTGTCTCCCACAACATGCTGATTTGTTAAAATATATCCATCAGAACTCAAAATTACTCCCGAACCCAAGCTAGTTTTTATTTGCCCCGATCTATTGAATAAAGAATTAAATTTTCGTCTACTTTGCTGAGAATTCCTGCTTACTATCTGCTCGCTATAAATATTTACCACAGCAGGAGATGCTCTTTTAACTGCGTAATTATATGAAGATTGAAATAATCCGACTTCTTCTTGATAGATATTATCTTTTTCCCATATAAACAAAGAGGAGATTACGAGTCCTATAAAAACTCCAAAAGTCATATAAGTAAGTAATTTTAAGATTGATTTGTAGTTATTCATTAAATTTTTAAATGTCTAAGTTTGTTTTATAAACAAAATAATCTTCCTTAGACAACATAAATTTATAAAGTTCTAGTTGAATAAGAAGGTT
>CEQN01163814.1_pt1 | contig 15677 bp, 14 predicted proteins | sample 427011 | NCBI WGS metagenome assembly CEQN01 (sample SAMEA2621277, study PRJEB7988) | marine metagenome | biome: marine biome (ENVO:00000447); feature: deep chlorophyll maximum layer (ENVO:xxxxxxxx); material: "saline water (ENVO:00002010), including plankton (ENVO:xxxxxxxx)" | depth 120 m
CAGGCTTGTAAAAAAACAAATTGCTCATGCCATGAAAGATAAAAAAACTATCACACAACAAGTTAAGTTATGGGCATAAGCATAGCGTCTTTATTGGTATTAATAATTATTTTATTAATCTTTTTGCTCCCTTTAATTTTGGGCAGCGTTTTTTTAGGCTGGCAACAAAAAATTAGAGTTAAACACAAGGAATCCATGGTAGAAGGCTCTTGTTTTATAGGATATTCATGGACATATTTTTTCTTTGGTTTTTTTGTTCCAATTTTTAGAGGAGAAATTTTAATAGGAGCACTTCACCTTATATTTTCAATAGTTACTTTTGGCGTGTTTCAATTAGTGATGCCATTTCTATACAACAAACAATATTCAATTAGACTTTTAACAAACTCTTGGGAGCTTAATGATTCTGAGGAAAACAATACTTTAGCAAGAGTTAAAATTGGCATATCAATTTAACAATAGTCATAAGGGCCATAAAAATCTTTTATGTCATATGAGATAGTAATATGGAATTTTGTAAGCTGTTGAATAATATAATAATAGTGAAATGAAAGTTTTAATAGTTGGTGCAGGACCATCTGGACTGACTGCCGCCGTAGAGCTTGCCCGAAGAGGCATAATCCCAGATGTAATAGATAAAAAAGATAGGCTTTCCTCGCTATCAAGAGCTGTTGGCATTTTTCCAGCAACAATGAAAATACTTGAGCCGAGCGGCGTTGCTAAGGAGTTAGAGAATCAGTCTGTAGTTATTCAAAATGTAAAGTTTTATAAAGAATCAAATCTTTTATCTAAGATCCCAATAAATTTATTCTCAGCTAACTTTTTTAATATTTATGCCTTAGCGCAGGATCAAACAGAATTAATACTTTCAAAAAAATTCGAGGAGTATGGAGGGACTATATTCTATAAAACTGAATTAAAAAGCTTAAAACAGGATAAAAATAAAATTAGTTTTAAGCTAAATAATGATGTTAGAAAATACGATATTTTAATAGGAGCCGATGGTACGAAAAGCAGTGTTAGATCGTTCATTGGAGTCGATTTTCAAGGGTATGAATTAGAAAAGTTTTGGTCAATAGCAGATGTTTATACTGATACTTCTATAACAAATGCTGATTTTCAAATTTTTATAAAAAAAGACGGGATCGCAGCAATAATGATTCCGCTTGAAAAACACAGATTCAGAATAATTTCGAATACAGATGATGCATTACAAGAAATTCCGCTCAGTCTTCCAATAAAAGAAATTAAAAGAACTGGAAAATTTAAAATCTCAGTGAGACAGGCAGAGCAATACTCTAGAGGAAATGTTTATTTAGTTGGTGATGCAGCACATTCTCATTCACCAGTAGGTGGTAGAGGCATGAATTTGGGAATTGCTGATGCAGCAGATTTAGCCAATAGAATCATAAATGGTGATCTTGATGGTTATCATATGGCGAGACATCCAGCTGGAAAAGAAATAATAAACATCACTGAAAGAGGAAGAAAAATTGTTTTTTCGAGGAATACCTTAAAAAAAGAGCTGCTTTTTTTTGCTTTAATAATGATTGGTAAAAGTAAATTTTTAAATAAGCTATTTGTGAAGAAACTTCTTACAATCTAAATCATCGTGCAGTAAGGCTATTAGTCTTAGTTACTAGTGCACGTGCTTTGTTACCGATATGTAGATGTCTATATAAAAAATTTACAATTGGCTTCATAGAATAAGTTTCCCAACGTAAAAGCTTGAAGCCAGTTTTTTCTAGTAAGAATTGAAAGGAAGCTCGGCAGAACTCATTACAATGTCCTGGCAAATAATTTTTGGGGAACTGTTTTTGGTGAATGCCGGTACTAGCAAGCATACGTTTCAATCGCATGTCTAAGGCATCTATATTCGGCATTTCGAATAAAGCATATCCATTAGTTTTTAATCTAAAGTTGATTTTTTGTAGTGCTAATATAGGATCTACTAAGTGTTCAAGCACGTGGCGCAGTGCTATCAGATCATATTTATTAGGCTCTGCTTCAATAGTTAAAAAATCCCCAATTATTACTGGCACTTTTAACCTATTAATTGCGGTCTTTGCTGCTTCAGCAGACAATTCGAGTCCATGAGGCTCCCAGCCAGCATTTTGAGCCAAATAGAGGAGCCGGCCGGTACCGCATCCAACGTCCAGAAATTTTCCTGGTTTAGGGATCTGTTTATTGATGAAACGCCAAGAGGCATCTTTATCATAGTTTTTCTGTGCCCGATTGTCTGTTGGATCAGTTAAATCAATATACTGACTTTGATCAAGGCCACCGCTTAAATCATAGTTGACTAGAGTACAATTTCGACAACGAAAATATTTAAACTGTCCCCTTTGTCCAAGAGAATAGAATAGTTTTAGATCAGTGTCTCCACAAAGCCGACAGGTGAAATTAGTCTGAAGATTCATTTATATATTAGGTGCAAGTGCTTCAACACACTAAGTTTTACACTTATCATTTTTAAAAATTAGGCTTCTATGCATGAAATTTAATCCAATGCTAACACCCAAAGAAATGCTTCATAAAGGTATATTTGGAGGGACTTATTTTAGTGATCTTATTGATTATAAAGAGTTCCCTAATGATTGGTTTGAAGGAATAGATAAAAATTTTTATTGCTCTACAAAGTATAGAATTGATGTTAATTTTTTTAAAATAAAATCAGGGCAATCTCAAAAAGAATGGGAGGAGAAGGGTTGGATCCATAAAGATGATCCTAGAGGTTGGTTCGAGTGGTACTGCAAGTACTATATGGGCCGAAGACATGAGGACGATGAGCGTCAAATAAAAAGATGGGCAGCATTTTGTGGGCTAAAAGGACGTTGGAGAAATCGTATCTATTCTCAGATAAATCAATGTGGGTGTTCTATTGAATTGAGCCAGGATGTGAGTAGGCGGATACAGCAATCACTTTTACATTGGTCATATGTAGTGAATTGTGCCGATTATAAACTTTGGCTGAATGCTAATGATAAGAGAGCTAAATTATTATAGCTGTCAGATTTATAGTTCTTTAGGTTATTTATCTCGGAACTCGGCAATAACCGGGGTATGGTCTGAAGGACGTTCATTTTTTCTGGGTTCAACATCAATGGAACATCCAGCACAAAGATCACTTAGCTTTTTTGTAGCGAGGATTAAGTCAATACGCATTCCCATGTTTCTACGGAAAGCCGCTGCACGGTAATCCCACCAACTAAAACTTTTTTCAGGTTGATCAAATAAGCGAAAAGTATCTTTATAGCCAGCAGACTGTATTTTATTTAACGCGGCGCGCTCTTTGGGACTACAAAGCACTTTTCCTTCCCAGATAGCAGGATCATGCACATCAGGATCTTCTGGTGCAATATTAAAATCTCCCATTGCCAATACAAGTTCATGAGTTTGTGATTCGGCTTGAAGTTGAGAATCCAACGCATTAAGCCACTCTAGTTTGTACTTGTATTTATCGGAGTCAACGCTTTGTCCATTGGGCACATATAAGTTGAAAACTCTAATATTATTATAAGTAGCTCCCAGCACTCTCTTCTGTGGGTCCGAAAACCCCTCCAGCTTCATTGTTATATCTTGGGGAGGTTGGCGTGATATTAAAGCAACCCCGTTATAGGTAGGTTGACCGCTAAAAACAGCCGTATAACCAATTTCCTCAAACGCGCTTGCAGGAAAATTCTCGTCTGTCATTTTGGTTTCCTGAAGCCCAAGAACATCTGGCTGTACACGTTTAAGCCACTCTATTACCTGTTCAAGACGAACCCTCAGACTATTCACATTCCATGTTGCAATTTTCATAAACCGACAACCTTCTCCTTTAGAATACCGTCTTGAAGGAGTAAAGGGTTTAAACTGGGCAAACGCCCACGAAAATTTTTGAAGTTATCAATCGCTTCACGGCTTCCGCCAGTTGCCAATATGCAGCTCTTAAACCTGGCAGCTGTCGCTTCATCAAATATGCCCGAGTCCTTGAATGCGGAGAACGCATCAGCTGCCAATACCTCCGCCCATTTATAGCTGTAGTAGCCAGCTGCATAACCACCACCAAAAACATGAGAGAAACTATTGGGGAAGCGGTTGAATGTTGGTACTTCCATAATAGCCACTTCACTACGAACAGTCTCCAAAATCTTCTCGGTTAGTGACCCCTGAATAGGGTCGTATTCAGCATGTAGTTTGAAATCAAAAAGAGCAAATTCAAGCTGTCTTATCATAGCGAGTCCAGCCTGAAATGAACGAGACGCATTCAGTGTTTTTATTGTTTTTTTAGGCAGAGTCTTACCTGTTCGATAGTGTCCTGAAATTAGAGGTAGTACCTCAGGCGCCCAAGCATAGTTTTCTAGAAATTGACTTGGCAGTTCCACAGCATCCCAGGGTACCCCATTTATACCGGACAGTGACGGATAGTTAACTTCGGTCAATAGGTGGTGCAGCGTATGTCCGAATTCATGAAAAAGCGTAACGACATCGCTATGTGTTAGTAACGAAGGATCAGAGCCTGATGGTGGGCTAAAGTTACATACTAAATAAGCTACCGGTCGTTGGCTTAGTTCCTGCAATTCGGATTTCACAAGGCATTCATCCATCCATGCGCCGCCCCTTTTGTTTTGTCGAGAAAATAGGTCTGTAAAGAATCCTCCGATAGGTGATCCATTAGCCGAAAAAATTTCATAGTATGTTACGTCTGGATGCCATGTTTCTACACCACTTTGAGCATTAACCTTAATTCCAAAGAGTTTTTCTACAACGGCAAATAATCCTGCAATGACAGTTGGCAGAGGAAAATATGGCCGTAATTCATTATCAGATAGACCGAAACGGAATTGACGTAGTTTTTCAGAAAAATAGGATATATCCCAGGGGTTCAAATCCCTTCCTGCAAAAGACTTGAGTTCATTAAGTTCCGTTTGAGCTACTGGCCGACTTTTTTTGGCAAGCTCTTGAAGAAACTCTAAAACCTCTTTAGTTGAGCTTGCCATTTTGGTTGCAAGGGAAAGCTCTGCATAGTTGTTAAAGCCTAATAAAATTGCTGATTCATGACGCAATTTTGTTATTTCTTCAATTAGTTCACGGTTATCCCAAAGCCCAGCCTGTGGCCCTTGGTCAGATGCGCGAGTCACCCATGCTTCGTAATAGAGAGCCCTAAGGTCTGCATTCTCGGCATGGGTCATAATTGCTTGGTATGTGGGAGGATCAAGAGTGAGTAACCAGCCGGTCCGACCTTCTTTTTCAGCCAGTTCTTTGGCTCGTAGAAGGATTGTATTTGGAATTCCCTTCAATGCTGTTTCGTCAGTTTGATGGCATTGAAAAGCGTCGGTTGCGTCCATCAGGTTTTGTTCAAAGGAGGCCTGACATTGTGCAAGCTTTTTAACTAACTCTTTGAATTTTTTCTTAATTTCATTTGGCAAGCCAACACCAGCTAGCTTGAAAGCCCGAAGAGTATGGGAGATAAGCTGCTTTTTAGTTATATCGCTAGAGTCTGTTTCCAATTCTAACTGAGAAAACAAGGACCAAAGCTTTTCGCTTTGTGCAATCTCAGTCCCAAATTCTGAAATCATTGGTAAGCATTTGTTATAGGCATCTCTTAACTCTGGTGTAGAAATGACCGAATTCAAATGTGTTATTGGTCCCCATACTCGATGGATTGCATCTTGAATGCATTCTATTTCTTCAGCAGTTTTGAAAGAGGGGGTTGCGCTAGTCTCCACCTTAGCTAATCTGGACCGAAGGTTTTCTAGTGTTTGTTGGACAGCATTATCAACATGTTTAGCCTGAATGGAACAAAATACCGGCAGCCCTACAGGCTCAAGCAACGGGTTTTTCACTAGTTACCCCAAAAAAAGTATCTAATCTAGCATACACGGCCAGTGTGTTTTGGAATAAAAGAGATGTGGAAAGGATAAATATATTTTTCCTGTTAAGCTCCAATTTTATATCAGCATTGGAACTACTTTTGTGAACAAATACGATCTCATCGTGCTTGGAGGTGGTAGTGGCGGTCTGGCGGCTGCACAAAGAGCATCCGAATATGGCGCTCGAGTTATTGTTATTGAACCAGCACGGCTGGGTGGAACTTGCGTAAACGTTGGATGTGTACCTAAAAAGGTGATGTGGAATGCTGCTCAGATTTCACAAGAAATAGAAGATGCAGCAGATTATGGATTCAACATTTCCCAGCATGGTCATGATTGGCCTGTTTTAAAGCAGAAAAGGGATGCTTACGTAAAACGTTTGAATGGTATTTATCAGAGTAATTTAGAGAAAAAATCAATCGATCTGATACAGGGCCGAGGCAAATTTGTCTCGGCAAAAGAAATAGAAACGGAGTATGGGGATAAAGTGCATGCAGAAAACATCCTTATAGCTACAGGTGGCTTTCCGATTGTGCCTGAGATACCTGGCGCTAATTTTGGAATTACTTCAGATGGATTCTTTGATCTTGAGGAAATGCCCAAACGAGTAGGAATAATTGGCAGTGGATACATTGCGGTGGAGTTAGCAGGTGTTTTGAATGCCTTAGGTAGTCATGTTATGCAATTTCTCCGTTATGACAGTCTGCTACGTTCTTTTGAAGAAAAATTAGGAAGCCACCTTTTAGAACATATGCGTGCAACTGGGATTGAAGTAATTAATCAAGCGGTACCTCAAAGCGTTCAACATGAAAAAGGCTTAGCTCTAACTATGGAGGATGGGCGCACATTTGATAATTTTGACTCTCTCTTGTGGGCTATTGGTAGGGCTCCAAACACTCATTTTCTGACTCTAAAAAATGCTGGTGTTAAAGTTGATGATAGGGGTTATATAGTTGTAGACCGCTATCAGAATACTAGTACTAGCGGTGTATATGCTGTTGGAGATGTTACTGGGAAAGCACAACTTACGCCGGTAGCCATTGCTGCTGGACGAAGATTGGCTGATAGGGTCTTCAATGCTCAGCCAGAAAAATATTTAAACTATGACATTGTTCCTACTGTAATTTTTTCTCATCCTCCGGTGGGTACAGTCGGGCAAACGGAAGTCGAAGCGGTGACTTCATTTGGTAGTGATTCCGTGCGTGTTTATACATCAGAATTTGTTCCAATGTATAACGCATTAACAGAGCATAAACCCAAAACGCTGATGAAATTGGTTACCGTGGGTAAAGAGGAACGAGTAGTTGGATGCCACATAATAGGTGCGGGTGCTGATGAAATGCTTCAGGGGTTTGCGGTTGCCATATCTATGGGCGCTCTTAAATCTGATTTTGATAATACGCTAGCAATTCATCCAACGAGTGCAGAAGAATTAGTAACTATGAGATAGTCTTTAAAGATAGCTATCTAGTTGGGGTTTGTTTTAGCAAAGTGTTTGTATCAGGCCTAATTCCACGCCAAATTCGAAATGACTCAGCGGCTTGTTCTATAAGCATTCCCCATCCATCTGCTATATTTTTTACGCCATTTTTATATGCCCAGGCAGAAAAAGGCGTCTGCGTTGAACTATATGAGAGGTCATAACAGAATGTACTTGAATTAATACAGTTCGATGAAAATTCAAATTTTTCACCTTTTATCCCAGCAGAGGTAGCATTTATAACAACATCATATGGTTCAATTTTATGTAGCTTTTCGAAAGCATAAACAGATATTTTATTGGTTGTGCTAAAAGCTTCTGCTAGATTTCTTGCTTTTTCTATCGTGCGATTGGCAAGCGCTATCTTGCCAATATTAGACTCCATTAAGGGCGGTATTATGCCTCTCGCAGCGCCACCAGCACCTAGTATTAAAACGCTTTTTTCTTCAAGACTTAACCCATGATTTATAGTTAGATCTCTTAGCAGCCCTATTCCATCCGTATTATCGCCACGAATATTCATTGGCGAACTTATAGTCAATGTATTAACGGCCTTGGCTTTTTGTGCTTCCGGACCAAGTTCATTGGCTAGTTTGAAGGCGGCCTCTTTGTGAGGGAGAGTTATGTTTAGTCCTTTGCCGCCGGATGCAGCAAATTCTTTTATAGCGCCCTCAAAGGAAGATGGTTTTGCTGAGATGAGGTCGTAGGAAAGTTCTTCACCAGTCAGGCAAGCAAATGATCTGTGTATCATCGGAGATTGGCTATGCTCGATCGGGTAGCCGACAACTGCGTACCGGTCTGTCATTTTTTAAGACTGTTCCTTTCAAAAATTAAAATCGTCTAATTACTAGCCCTCACGAAGTAATTCGCCACTGCGCCCATCCCTTATTGCTGTAGGCTGCTTAAGTTCACCAACCGCTCCTCCAAGAATATAATCCAATTCAGATCCAAATTCCTTCTGGACCTGAAGAATATCCCGTAATGGTGGTTGTCCAGAGTGGTTTGCACTTGTTGAGACTAGAGGTCCTCCAATTTGTTCACAGAGTGCGCTTGCTATCGGGTGGTTTGTTACTCTAACGGCTAGCGTATCTCGCCCACCGCTAATCCATGGTAAAGCCTCATGTCGTGCATCCACAATCCATGTGAAAGGACCAGGCCAGCTTTTTAGAATTTCTTCTCCCAGTTTGCCAGAAGGCATGATAATCAGGGACTCAAGCTGCTCGAGATTCGAAGCGATCAGCGTTAGACCTTTCCGCCATGATCTCTTCTTAATCGTGAGAAGGCGAGCTACTGTCTCACGATGCGAGGGTATGCAACCCAATCCATAAACGGCTTCGGTTGGATAAGCAATCAGTCCGCCCTCCAACAATGCCCCCACTGCTTTTTGCAATTGAACATCTAACATTGAACTTGGTCTGTCTGATGTGCCTTGATAGGACTGAGCCTAAATGCCTTGTAGGGACAATAGTTCACTAGTAGCTGCTGTTTTTTCTTCATACTAGGGTTTTTTGTTACGGTTTTTTTCTTCGAGTCTTCTTACTCTTCTTTGAAGCCGTTTTTTTAGTAGCAGTCTTTTTGCCTCCTGCAGCTTTCTTAGAACCACGTCGGCCTTTACGTTCTGGTGCCGCAGCAATCAATTCCTCACATTCTTTAAGTGATAGCTCTTTAGGGTCTTTATCCTTTGGAATTTTTGCGTTCTTTTTTTTGTTTGTCACATATGGGCCGTAGCGACCATTTAATACCTGGATTCCTGCATCCGTAAAATCCTGAATTATTCTATTTGCATCGAATATTTTTTTCTCTTCAATTAGTTCAATAGCACGCGGTAAGGCTATGGTATAGGGATCGTCCTCTTTAATAGAGACAAACTTATTGCCATAGCGAACATATGGACCGAATCGTCCAATGCTTGCTGAGACAGTCTCACCATCAGCTGTTTCGCCTAAATCCCTAGGAAGTTTGAAAAGCTCCAATGCCTCGTCATGGGTAATGGTATCCATTTTTTGGCCAGGACGTAGACCTGCAAATAATGGTTTTTCTTCATCATCTTTTGTTCCAATTTGAACAACTGGACCAAAGCGAGCCATTCTTACGGTCATTGGACGACCAGTTTTAGGGTCATCTCCTAAAGACCTAGCCTGATCATCACGTGTAACCGTACTTCTAATAAGCTCAATTTGATCATGAAATGGTCCCCAAAATTCTTGAAGTAACGGAACCCACTCACCCTCACCTCTTGATATGGCGTCTAGGTCGTCTTCCATTTTTGCGGTGAATTCATAATCAACATACTGAGGAAAATTACCTGAGAGAAACCGACTAACAACCTTCCCAAGCTCTGTCGGTGTAAAGCGCCGATTTTCCAGTTCTACATATTCACGAGTACGAAGTGTAGAAATTATATTTGCGTAAGTTGACGGCCGACCGATACCGCATTTCTCCAGTTCTTTTACTAGAGTTGCTTCTGAGTAGCGTGGCGGTGGTTCTGTGAAATGTTGCTCACTCGATAATTCTTTTAATTGAAGATGATCGCCTTCCAAGAGTGGTGGCAGAATACGGTCATTTTCATCGCTCGCCTTATCATCTACACCTTCCTGATACACAGTCATAAAGCCTGGTTTAATTAGCACTTGGCCGGTTGCACGAAATGCTATATCGCCTTCTTGACTTTTTCCGGGAAAAATATTGAGTCCGACTGTGTCAAAAATGGCATTGCTCATCTGGGATGCAATAGTACGTTTCCATATTAGGTCATAGAGTCGATATTGATCAGGGCTTAGTTTGTCTTCCAGATCTGCTGGAACTCTTGAAACTGATGTGGGCCTTATTGCCTCATGAGCTTCTTGAGCATTTTGGGTATTAGTTTGGTAAGTGCGAGGCTCGTCTGGCAAATTATCATGGCCATAACGATCTTCGATAAGTGCCCTGATTTCGGTTATAGATTCTGCTGCGAGTGTGACTGAATCTGTTCTCATATAAGTAATTAGGCCTACAGAACCATTACCAACATCAATCCCTTCATAGAGTTTTTGGGCGGTTGACATAGTTTGTCTTGCGCTAAAACCAAGTTTACGTGAGGCCTCTTGCTGGAGGGTAGACGTTATGAAAGGACCTGTTGGCCTACGTTGCCGCTGTTTTTTTTCTACCTTACCAACAGTTAGGATTCCATCAGCGGAAACTTTAATTGCATCTTCAACCTGCTTAACTATTTCCTCATCAGTAAAGGAAAATTGTTCCGTTTTCTTTCCGCTATATTTGGATAAGCGTGCTCTAAAAGCTTCATTCTTGTGTCCAGCGATGGCAGCAATTGTCCAGTATTCTCTGGGTTTAAATGCTGAAATCTGTTCTTCACGTTCCACAATAAGGCGTAGTGCTGGGCTTTGGACGCGACCAGCAGATAGCTTTGGCGCTATTTTCTCCCACATCAAAGGTGACAAGTGAAAACCTATTAGATGATCGAGTGCGCGGCGGGCTTTATAAGCATTAACTAGAGGTTCGGAAACTATCCGAGGGCTATTTATTGAATTCTGGACGGCTCGCTTGGTGACAGCATTAAAGACAACTCGATGTACCTTTTTATTGTTTAGAAGATTTCTTTCTTTGAGGATCTCTTGTACATGCCATGCAATTGCTTCACCTTCACGGTCTAGATCAGTTGCCAAATAAAGTGTTTCGGCTTTTTTTATGGCTGCTGAGATCTTTGCAAGATGCTGTTCGCTGCCCTCACTAATTGCATAGTTCATCGAGAAGCCCTGATCAGGTGTCACAGCCCCAGTTTTAGAAATAAGGTCTCTGACATGCCCATAAGTTGCAAGCACCTTAAAATCGGGACCGAGGTATTTCTCGATAGTTTTTCCCTTAGCAGGGGATTCGACGAGGATAAGATTCTTGCTCATAGTGATGTGATAGCCATCAACAGTTTCCTAGTCGGTTATATCATAGGGCTTTAGCGTTAATGGAGGCAGAGTGGTTCTTCCGCAAAAACCAAATCTTCCATTTGTGCATACGCTTGTTCCTGGCCTGGCTGACTGAACAAAACCATCATAACAACCCATTTAATTTGGTCTATATCAATATCATCTGAGCCGAGCGCAAGCAATCTATCCACAACTAGCTCACGTTGGGGAGCTGTAAGTATTCCAATTTGCTCAAGATGCAGAAGATAGCCCCTGCAATGCGTGTCTATGCGGGTTTTCTCCAGTTGGTCATAAACCCTGATCGTGGTGGTTCGTGATGCATTTATACCTGTTTCAATATCTGTGGCATTTAGACCATCAAGCCAATCCAATGCGCGTTCAATTTCACGTTCTCCGAACCCCGCTCGCTCTAATTCATTGCGTAAATCACTACGATTAGGATCAGGCTCTTCGCCGCCATCTACGAACGATTCGAATAGATACATAAGCACGTCTAGAACAGTTTCCTTCATGGTCTCCTCTTTTAAAGGTAAGTTTAAAGAACGTCTTTTACTCGTTTTGACAATTTTCTGACCGCCGGAGCATGTATGAAAGCTTTGCTGTCGTCAATTTTAAGCTGATTTTCCAGGTTTTCTTGTTTGTGCATGATGTTGAGAGTGGTCTTTCCCCGCCAACTGTTATAATCCTTATATATTTAGGTGCGTATGCAAAATATAGATAATATTGGCCTTTATAATCAGGGCATCCTGGTTTAATCAAAGGTGCTTGGTCTAGTTCTGCTAGGCGTATAAAGCTTCAGGCGAAATAAGATGGCGTTACTTTCAATACTCGAGTACCCGGATCCGCGGTTACGAATTTGTGCAAAACCCGTTACAACAGTAAATGCAGAGATTCGAGCGCTAGTGACGGATATGCTCGATACAATGTATGACGCCCCAGGCATTGGGCTAGCAGCTACGCAGGTTAATATCCATAAGCGCGTTTTAGTGGTTGATATTTCCGAGGAACGTAATCAGCCTATGTGCCTTATTAACCCAGAGATTCTCAGTTCAGAGGGGGAGATTAGTTATGAGGAGGGGTGTCTTTCCGTTCCAGATGTCTTCGAATCAGTAAGTCGAGCGGAGCACATTAAGGTAAAAGCTTTGGATGAAAATGGCGAAATAATCGAGCATGACTTAGATGGATTACTGGCTATATGCGTCCAGCATGAAATGGATCATTTAGAGGGAAAACTGTTTGTTGATTACCTTTCTGCTCTAAAACGAGATCGACTTAAAAAAAAGCTAGTTAAAAAAGCTAGGCATGCACCCAAGCATGAATCCAGTGACCGTTCTCTAACGCCTGTTATCTGATTCTCCGGGATGAATCCCTGTAAAATTGCTTTTGCTGGTACACCGGATTTTGCGGTCCCTACATTACGAATACTTTTAGATCTGGGTTTTGATATACCTTTTGTTTTAACTCAGCCTGACCGACCTTCTGGGAGAGGTCGCAAGTTAGCGCAAAGCTCAGTAAAAACAGAGGCGCTTAAACATGGGCTTGAGGTAATGCAGCCGTTAAAGTTAAGTAAAGCTGCTTTTGTAGAACATGGAGCGGTTATTCCAGACCTAATGATTGTGGTGGCATATGGGCTGTTACTCCCTAATTGGTTGCTTAATTGGCCACGATTAGGCGCCATAAATGTACATGCTTCACTTTTACCCCGATGGAGAGGTGCTTCTCCTATACAACATGCCATTCTTGAAGGCGATAGTCAGACTGGCGTGAGCATTATGCAGATTAATAGCGGGTTAGATGCTGGACCCGTTTATGGGCAACACCCTTTGTCTATAGGAAAACATGAAAATGCAGGTAGTCTTCATGATCGACTATCAACTCTAGGAGCAAACTTTCTTGGTGAATTATTACCAAAAATTATTAGTGGTGTGTTGCCATTAGTATCACAGAATAAATCGCAAGCAACCTTTGCGCCCAAGATTAATAAGGCAGATGCGGCTATAGATTGGAACCAGCCCGCGGAAAAATTAGCTTGCCAGGTGCGAGCTTTTAATCCTTGGCCAATTTCTGAATCTGTAACAGTTGATGGTAAACGTCTACGTATTTGGGAAGCAGAGGCGGTTTCACAGCACAGCACAGCCCCTCCAGGCTCAGTTGTTGATATCAAAAAAGATATGATCGAAGTAGCGACTGGCCAAGGCGTGCTGCGTATATTAAAACTTCAGCCCCCTGGAGGAAGAGTGGTTTCAGCAAAAGATTATCTCAATGCCAATTCGCTTGAAGGTATGAGGTTTAGCTGCTAAGAACCAAAAGAAATAGCTTTGAAAAGGGCAATAACCTGTCCGCTCAGTTTGAAGGTAGCCGGCAGATCCTGCCTAGGGAGGGTAATATGGGTGTTTTCTACTATGCTTGGATGGAGAAGTAGGACCAAATAAATTTGCATGGATAGAGATCAGATAAAAAAAATAGTGCCTAAAAAAATTGGTGGTGATTACCACTCCAGCTGGATTTTACTGTTAATGGCCTTTCTGATTTTTCAATCGGAGGGCTATGCTCAGGAAGACCCGGGGAGTTTTGACGTGCGTTCTGCAAGCGTTACCTTGAATACCGGCGTCTATTATCTCGATTCATGGATAGAGTATCGGTTGCCAAGCGCTGCTCGTGAGGCGCTAGATTCTGGGGTTCCCCTCATAATTGATATAGATGTGCAGTTCATTAATCCTCGCTGGTATTGGGCAGACGAAGAAATAGGCGAACTTAGGCAAAGCTACCAAATTCAATATCATTCAGTAAGCGAAAGATACATTATTCTTAATTTGAATACAGAAGAGCAAACTACTTTTTCTACCTTATTTTCTGCTTTGAATGATTTAGGTCGAATCATGGAGCTCCCATTAATTGATGCGGCGCTGCTTGATCCAGAACAGACTTATGATGTCCGTATTCGTGCTCTTCTAAGCACAGAGGATTTTCCAGGTCCTTTGCGTTTTCTTGCCTTTTGGCGACCTGATTGGTCGATAAGCAGTGATTGGTACCGATGGCAACTAGAAGATTAAGAAGGGCAGCGATCTTACTGATTATAAGTGTGTGCCTACTGCTCTGGCTTTCAGTGCTGATATGGTTTGCGCAGATAGCTCAAGACTCAACAGCTCTATCCAGCTTGCAAAATGGGATCCTCATTGCCAGTTTCATCGGTATTGCTGTATTGATGCTGTTGATTATTGGAAATCTTGTAGGATTGATACGAGATTACCGACATCATGTACCGGGAGCACGTTTAAAAGTTCGAATGGTGTCATTGCTGATTGTTCTATCAGCTGTGCCCTTAGTAGTTATTTATGCGTTTTCTCTACAGTTTATTAATCGAGGTATCGATAATTGGTTTAGTCTGGATATTGAGGAAGGGCTTGAATCAGCTTTAGAACTAAGCCGTAGTGCACTAGATATCCACATGGTGGAAGATTTAACCGAAGCGAGGCGGATAGCTCAACAGCTTTCGGTAAATCAAACAGCTGATTTAGTTGGTCAACTGAGTGATCTAAGGCGGGAAAGTGACGCATTAGAATTAACTATTTTTTCCCGTGCGGCAAATGATCAAATACTAGCAACTAGTGCCGGAGATCCATCCTTAGCCTTAACGCCTGAATACCCTAGTAGTGAATTACTCTACCAGATAGGCCAGTCGACTACGGGGTCCTATGTCGGACTCGAGCCTAGGGCTGATGGTGGTATTAATATCTTAGCAGCGGTAAATATTGTCTCTGGTGACATTAGCCTTAGGAGTGAACCTGATATCTTATTGGCGACATTTGCAGTTGAGCGTCAGTTGAGTGAGTTGGTAGGAAATGCTGAGGCTAGTTATGATCAGTATGCAGAGTTATCTTTTTTGCGTGCCCCCTTAAAAACCAGCCTCACCGCAACACTAAGTATCGTTTTGCTTAGTGGTTTTCTTGTAGCCGTATATGGTGCTTTTTTTTCTGCACGACGTTTGGTGGAGCCTATTCAACAGCTTATGGCTGGAACACGTGCGGTAGCACGTGGTGACTTTGAAACGAAGGTCCCAACACCAGCACGAGATGAAATTGGATTTCTTGTTAGTTCCTTTAATGATATGACTCGGCGACTTGCAACGGCCTCAACCGAAACACAACAAAGCCAGCAACAAGTTGAGAATGAGCGCGGCAAGCTTGAGGCAATTCTAGCTAGGCTTTCTACTGGTGTGGTGTCTTTTGAAGCTGATATGCGTATTCGAACTGCAAATCAGTCTGCAGGAGCAATTCTTAGTTTAGATCTTGAATCTCATATCGGTGAATCCTTGCAAGAATTATCGAAAACCCATTCCCTGCTTTCCCAATTTATTGCTGTAGCGCAAGGACATCTAGATCAAGGCAATAGTGATTGGCGTGAGCAGATTGTTCTTCGTAGTGA
>CEQN01013429.1_pt1 | contig 15648 bp, 11 predicted proteins | sample 427011 | NCBI WGS metagenome assembly CEQN01 (sample SAMEA2621277, study PRJEB7988) | marine metagenome | biome: marine biome (ENVO:00000447); feature: deep chlorophyll maximum layer (ENVO:xxxxxxxx); material: "saline water (ENVO:00002010), including plankton (ENVO:xxxxxxxx)" | depth 120 m
CGCCTTTATTACCGCGTTTACTACCGCCGCAGTTACCGCACCCACAATCGCAGTCATTCATCATGGCTTATCGAACCTGAGTTCATCGACGATCACCTTTACCTTTTCCAACTCCCGTTCATAGAAGTTAAGTCTCATGTTCTGTTCAGCGTCGTCTGGAAGCGCGCCTAATTCGCCTCTTGGCCATTTGGTTCTGAACTCGCTGTTCATGTGTATATCGTCTTTAAGGCGTACTATTTCGAGTTCTAGGGCGTTGATACGATTGACGATGACACTATACGACCACACGGCTGTAGCGATTCCTAGCACCAGTTTGGCGGCAAAGGCGGCGTTAGCCTTGATTTGTGTCGATTCGTCTAGTTTCACATGTATGGGTTAGAATGGTAGTTCTTCATCGCTTTCATCGTCGATTTGATCGAGTAGATCCTGATCCATTTCAAACTCGATTTCATCGCCGCTTGTAAGGTAATCGATCTTTAGTATCTCTATACATCCTACGATGGTAGCGTGATTAAGGTCATATTCGTCTCCGAAGCGTTTTAGTACCGCCTGAAGTTCAAATAAAAGTTGGTCTGTTTGGTCGTTGATAGTCATGGGTTTAGGAAATAGACGTAAAGTTTAGGGTTGACGATTTGAAAACTCGATTATACTTTCGCTTTAGCGGACGTATTAATAGGCGATATAAACGCGATTTCATTCGCACTCTCCTCGTGATTATAGCGTGATAGAAAAGAAGAAGATTAGAATAACGTTTAATTAAATCTTTCGTCTTCTTACCTTTGTTACAGGCGTTTATACAGCCTTTAAATCGCATTGACTTATAAAGATTAGAAGAACCAAAGTTACCGTATTAAGTCCACGGCGTTTTAATCGCGTTTATAAGTAGATTAGAACCAAATAGTTGTATGGTTAGTCTTCCGACCTAAAGCCGACGACATAAACTTTTCGAGTTCTTGGTCGATTAAATCGTTCTTTCTTTCATTCATGTTCAAGTCCGCATTAGCCGCCATTTGCTGTACCCAATAATTGGTGGCGATAGCCAGCGCGTCTAATCTGTCGTCTTGAAGAAGACTGCCTTTTTCGGCGGTGATACGACTTAATTGATGTATAAGCATGTATCGCGATTGAGATTCGATAGGGTAACTCATAACCGAGTTATAATCGTCTTTTATGACGCTTCTATCTATTACCATCTTATGAGCGTTTAAGACGGGTTCTAGGGTGTCTATGATGCGTCTTTCCTTTTGTATGTTATGTCTTACTTCGTTGATGGTGACGGGATGTACGGCGTTTACAACGGGTTTAAACAGTTCGGTAAACATACCGTCTCCCATGTTTGATTCGATGATAACTTCATTGACCTTGTACCTGGCGCTTATCATCGCGAGTTCCTTCAGGACATTCTCCCCGTATCCGCCTTTTAATCCGCCACAAGCGTGTACGAACAGGAACCCGTTAAGCATCTTTACCACGGCGTATGCAGTCTCGTCCCTACCGCGTCCTGACGGGTCAATAGCGAGTACAGATCCCGTGTATTCCACCATGTCTCCAAGCGTCTTAAACGGGCGATAAAACCTATCCCCGTTAAAACCGACGTTTGGAAGGTCGTCACAAACGAGTCCTGGTTCTGATGCCCATACGTACTTCTCGTTGGCTACGTCGTTATCAAGGTCGTGTACAATCAGATCGTTAACCTTTAACGGGTATCTATCAGCGTCGCTTAGTCGTGGATTTAACAGGAATTGAAGGGCGTACCCAGATCGTCCGTATGAAAGCTTACGTTCCTGTAGGTCTATATCTGTGAATCGTAACGGCTCGGTAGACCTTCCTACGTTCTCTTCGGTGGTAGAAGCGTCGATAAAGGGCGCTATAGCCCCGTCATAGATCGTTTGGTTCTTATCTGTACCCACATACTCACTAGGCCATATACGGGCGTTGTAGCCCCTCTCACGGAGCTTATTGTAGATACTGTCTTCACATTGAGGAGTCCCAAGGAACAGGATACGGGATGTATCAAGTGGTTTGACGATAGCATCGAACTCTTTAACTTGATCCGATAGCTTGTCACGCATCCCCTGGGTAGCGCTGTTATTCGCGACTTCAACGTCGTCAGCAACGATTATGTCTGCACGAGACCCTGTCAGCTGAGAGGTGATACCTAAGGACTTAACGCTAGGCGCGTGAGAAGCGGGTGCTAATCCGACATCAAAAGAGATCTTAGAGAACCGTTGTCCATCCCGTGGCTTGAGGTGTTCAAGGATGGGCATGTCGTTGATCAGGCGTAACGTAAACGTTGAGAAGTCGTCGGAGCGCGTTTTAGACGCCGATACAACGAGTATGTTCTTCGAAGGATCTAACAGTAACTGGTGTACGACATAGGCACTACATATCCACGATTTACCGACGCCTCGAAACGCCATAACAATCGCGCGTTTAGGCCCGTGTTGCAGGTAGTTCGATATGTCGTATTGAAGAGGTGTTGGGTCAGGCAATCCAAGGTGTTTCCAACAGACGAACAGGAAGTTCCTGAAGTCGTGGAGTTCTTCTGGTACGTTCACTTAGCCTGTCTGATCGCCTGTTTCTCGGCGTTTGAATCGTCGAACGGAAGGACGTCAGCAAGGTTTCCAAGCGGCGTAGACTTCTCGGTGATGCTGATTACATCGTTGTCCTTCAGAAGTTGCCTGGCCCCGTTAAGGAGTGCCGCGTTGTACTCGCCTGTCTCTTGCATCTCAAGGATTGAGTCGCGATAGGTGTCGGCAAGTAGGACTTGTAGTTTCTCTAGTTGTTCTCGTTTCTTCATATGGTGCTTATTCTTCTATGGTTGGGAACCAATCGTCCTGAGCCGTTTCTATGGCGTACCCAAAGGTTCCAAGGTTTGGACATACAGGAACGATGTATTTGTTGTCGGTTATGCGTTGTTGTTCAGTTGCCCATTCAGTTGTCTGAGACTTGTAATCTTTGTCTGATACATTCTGTAAAGAAGCTGTAAGACATTCTTGAAGACACAGGTCTGATTCAGCTTTAGTTTCTAATATGTAGTATCTCATTATGGTGCGGTTGTTTTATATGGGTGATTCGACGGTAGATTTGCGGCTAAACCCCACTTGTGCGCTAAATACCCCTCTACCTCTTGTCTCTCTGCATCTGTAAGTTTTCTACCAAACGCTATGACTTCACCAACAGGGCCACGCCAATTACGTGCTGGTATAATACCTGGCGACCTATCACTTCCAATACAATATCCGTTAGCCGCAATCGGAAAGTCAGCGGAAACAGACATCAGGAAATTACTTCTTAAATCGGGAAGAATGCCTGACTGAGAGTCTGCTGTGCCATTAAGGTAAATATTCTGATACCACCCGCCTGTTAGATTCTGTGTATTCTTGGTTCCTTGTATACCAATATTGCCACTATTATTTACCGTTCCTGTGAACAAACCATACCAGTCTTGAAATACATTGACGCCGTTTGAATCGGTATAACTACTGTCGTAACGAGCGACTATATAAAGATCTTGCCAATTTGCGGGTACGGGGTTCAAGCTCCAAATAGCGTCCCAACTGTCACAACGTAAAGTAGGTAGTCCATTAATCTGTATGACATTGTACTTCATTTGCCTACTACCTGTCGTTTGCGTTGAATGATAATCGTTACCGCTTTTATCTCTCCACTCACTAACTCCCTGTGTACCTGCGCTATCGTAAGTAACTGTTGTGGTATCGGAAGCGTCTAGCCATAGATTAGGTGATGGCGGGATATATTGAAGAGTTCCCTCTATTATATCGTTCATTCTTTCGGCTGTATCCCAACCGATATTGACATAAGCTTCGGTCTGCCAATGAACGCCATCAAATTTACCTCCAGCGTTAGGGCCTGACCAATCCATTAGATGCCCGTATTGTGTTACATCTATAAACTCTACATAATTGTCAGCTTGGGCGACTTCAGATTGTGCATCTTGAATCTCAGACATTCCTGAAGTGGATGCAGAGTTAGTACCGTTAGCATCATCAGCGATTCTGTTATCTACCTCAATCACACAAACAGGTAATTCAGACTCATTTACATAGGTACGAACATCAGTAATTAAGGTCTGTAATTTAAGTTTATAATCTGCTTTTGCGTTGGGGTCGGTAGGCGCTCTATCTGACTCACCCTGCCACCAAATAAAGCCTTTCCATTCAAGCGTGTATCCGTTTGTAGTAGCCCATGAGATAGCGTTGTCTATTGATGTAGCTAATTTGTCCCAATTATTTCTATTGTTAGTGGGAACTGTCGCTTGGCTTTGAGTCTTATTCCATGTGTCGATAGACGAACCACCAGAGTAATACTTTACTAAGAACTGTTTTTTAGTACGTAAATGATCAATACCATCTAAAAACGATACCTCTGGGCCATGATTACCTGATGGATCAAGGGAGCCTGGAGTACCTGATTGATTACTACTATGGTTAGTGGAGATTAAAATATTAGTTCTAGTTTCCGATAAGTTCCCGCTCCCATCTTTCTGTGTGTAATTATATAGATTAGACGAAGACGCAGTACCACCAGCGTTTGATTGACCTGAAAGAATATACACCTCGATTGCCCTGTCTGCTACCAAGGTGTCGTCAGATAACTTCAACCATCTACCATCCTTAAAATAAACATGATCGGATATAGTGGTATCATAAGCTATAGTTCCATTAGGAGAATTACCTGGTAAATCCGCTGTCGTATAGGACTGTATCCCTCCTACAGCATCGTTTCCTGCTGGGCCTTGTGGGCCTGTAGCACCAGTGGCTCCTGTCGCCCCTTGAGCGCCTGTTGCACCCGTTGGCCCCGCTACTCCTTGCGGCCCTTGAAACTGTGCAAGCGAGTTCCACGCAGTAGTCCCATCACCGACCTTCAGGATCTGATTTGTCGTATCGAACGCTGGTTCACCTTCGCTTAATACGGGGTTGGTACTGGCAAAGTTAGCCGCTGTATCGCGCCTTAGAAAAATTCTTCTTATACTCATGTTATGTAAGTGATGCGTTACCGCCGTTTATCGCTGTTGCTTCTACGTGTTGAAGGTTTGCTCGACCGCCGTCTACGATGCCTACTGACGACGATTCAAGCGCCGTTATCTTCGCGTCTTGTAAGGGCTTATCTGTCTCCAAAGCTATCAATCGTTGGTCTTTACTAGACAGCTTGGTATGTGCGCCTTGTGCCGATACGTGAGCTTGACGAATCAAGTACGCTGGGGCGACGTCTCTTCTACGGTGATGAGGCATGTTCAGCACTTCCAACGACGAAGGGCTAACGCCTTACGTGTCGGTTTTCCTTTGCTATCTTTCATCGGCCCTTTAACGCCGCTCATGCGCGCACAGAACGAACGCTTACGTACGCCCCCGCCAGGTTGTGGAGCCTTGAGATTAGATCCCGTTTTACGGTTGTAGTAAGCACGTCCCTTGGCAGTTAAGCCGCCTTTCTTAGACTTATGCTCCTTACGAAGCGATACTCCTTTACGGCTCATTTCTTTGGAAAGCCTTTCTTCATGTTGCCGTAGGCTTTAGCTGATACAGTTGATTTGCTTTTAGGGCGACTTATGCCGAGTTTACGGCGTCGATTGATATTTGCGTATAGTCCTTTTCTTTTCATCTTTTCATTAATAGTTCCATCATACGATCTAGTTTACTGCTCATTTCTTTGATCTTCTCTTCCAACCCGCTCATACGCGATTCAACGGCGTTGTCTCGCTCGTTCTGTGCGGATAGGTCGATTTCAATCTTAGTCAATCTGTCTTCGTCTTTGTCGAGACGGTCAGCAAACTTCTTAAAGATCCAACCAAAGATACCGATTATTACCGCTAGTACGGTGTCGAGAAAGTGGGAGAGTTCGTCGATCATTGTATTATGCGAGCTTCCACCCGAAGAACTGACAACGCTCTAGGTTTTTAGCACTTCCAGAAGCTTGATACAGTTGTACGTTTACGTAGTCGTTAGCCGCCATAAAGAAGCAACGCATACCGTTTTGAGCCGCCTCATGCACCGTCGTCTTACTAAGCGTCGCGCCGTCTTGTTGTACGTCTGAGCTGTTGTAATGGTACATACCTAAACGCTGGTCAGTACCCGTCCCACTCGCGTGTAAAACGGCGTAAGAAGTGTAGAACATATACGTACCCGCTGACGGCGCTATGAACTTGTTGTTGGCTAAGTCAAAGTTATTACCTTGATCAACGTTCTCGGTGTCGAATGTCACGACCGTAGACGCATTGTGTGGGATGCTTTGAAGGCCTGAGTTAGTCGCGCTGAAGACGTCGGAGAAAACGCCCGTACTAATGCCCGTCAACAATGATCCATCGACCGCTGGAAGTTGCGAAGAACTGTTGAGTTGAACGACGTTATTAGCGGCGGTTCCAACGTCAAGAGCCGCAGATGTTCCAACGTCGCCTGATGATAAATAGGTTGATCCAGCGTCTAAATCGCCGATCATGCGAGAGTGAGTAGTCGTAATTGCCATACATTAGTTGGTTAGAGGGTTCTTAAAATTTGTTTATCCAATGGCTACCACTTTGATGTAACTAGCATTCCAATTTGTGGTCGAATAACCGCCAGATGTTTTCTTATTCCATCCAGGACTGCCTGTTCTAATTTTTAAAGTTGTAGTAGTTATATCGATTACTTGAGCGCCGTAAATCTGGTTTGACCCGTCCCACCTTATATCTATACCTCCTACTAGTACCACCTCCGAAGTACCTGTTGAACTCGTTGATGCATATATAGCAACAGATATATCAGTAGTTCCTAAATTATGCGTAAAAGTAAATTCAGTATCATTCGCTAATGTACTTGATTCGTTAGTCCAACCTGTAGTGTACTTAGACAATACCTGACTATCCACATACGCCTTGATGCTTTGTTGAGTAGCACCTGATGTCGATGAGTTACTCGCCATATCATCTTCGTCTAAAAGAGTAGCGTCCGCACCGTCAGCACCTGCTGGCCCTTGTGGCCCCGTTGCGCCATTAGTTCCGTTAGTTCCATTTGCTCCCGCTGGCCCTTGTGGCCCTGTCGGCCCTGCTGGCCCTTGAGCGCCGATTACAGGCGTTAGGTAACCGCGATTGATAACGACGATCTTAGACGCGTTTGGCGGGACGCTTGTAAACGTGATGGTGTCGGCGTTGGCATCAATCGCATAAGCAGTCGTCGGTTCTTGCAACACACCGTCAATAGCAACTTCGTACATCTCATCGGAATCAAGCGTGACACCAGGACTAAAGGTAAAAGCGGCGTTGGAACCGTCGCCTGTAAACGCGTATTTAACAGGCGCTTGAGGAGATCCATTAACCGCTGTAGCTACTTGTGAATCGACATATGTCTTACTGGTAGCTTCGTTTCCAAGCGTCGGTGTAGGAAGATTAACAATACTTAGGTTCTGTGCATCCCAGTTTGTACCGCCTACTTCCTTCTGTAAGGACTGTTGGTTTAACGCCGCTAACTCCTCGTTTAAATAGAGGTTGTGACGATAAGCATTGTCTTGGTCAGTCTCGTTCAATACCGAACCATTAACAAAGTCTACATAGGGATTGTCTGAATCAGCGTTGGAGTTACGTCTGACACGCACCTTTTGTCCCACGGAAACACCACTAGAGATAAGAACGCGTTTATCAGGGGACGTTTGAATCGTGTAGTTAGACGCGCTTAAAGGTGTACCATCTACCTCTACAGTTACGTGTGTGTCTTCTAGGTAAGGGAAGTTAAATACAAAACCATAAGCCGCGTTAGACGGGTCTAGTTGGTTCGATATAGCGGTGTAATCTTCGAATGTGTTAGCCATTATTTTATCTAGTTAGTTGATTGAGAATTGAAGGAGCAACGCCAGAGGGTTCACCGCTTACCTCGTCCTTATAATTTATTAACTGTTCTAAGGTCACATAGCGACCATACTTTTCAAACTCAGGTGAACCTTCTTCGTTTTCCTCGGTCGTTACAAAGGATCTTTGGAACTCTACATCGTCAAGTATGTCATCTTTTACTTCCGTGTGATAATCCTTAAAAAATTGATTAAGACTTGCAATACCAGGGTTCGTTAACTTGCCTGGGGTGTCGCTATCTACTGGCCCTTCGTCTACATAATCTTGAAACTCTTGAGTGTTGATCTCGTTATAGACGTCCTGTTTAAGATTGGTCTGTCTAAGTTTTTTGTTAAACGCATACAACAAAGTGATTCCATCGTCGTTCTTAAACTGTGTCATGTTGATTCCTGGCATTAAGAATGTGGGTTTCTCCATTAAGTCTCCGTAAACATCTTTGTTTCTAATGTCGGTAAACTCGTCACCCTCGGCGATTTCACCAGGAGCTAAACGTGTTATTTGCTGACCTACTGTACGTGTACTTTGCATGTCGTCACCGAAGTCGTCTGTCTTGTAGTTCTTAGGCCCGTTCCCAAACGCTTCGTAGTACGCCCTATCAAGAAAGCTACCACCACGAAGGTCGATTATTTTCCCTTCCGATTGTAGGAACTTAGAAGTCTTTTTGATCTGTGACGGAGTAAGATTGAATGAATTAGCGAGACTTGTTAAAGCCCTGATACGTATTTCTTTTGTACCTGTTAGAACCTCTTCCACCATCTTTGCGCCTTGGTTGGCGGGCATGTCTTGAAACGTGGCAACAAGAGAGCTTTTAATAACGTCAAACAAATCCTGATCGTCGCTAAGTATCTTCTGTCCTGTGCGCTCTTCTTCTTTTCGATAGGATGCCCAAGTCCTTACATCAGCGCCTACAACAAGAGCTAAGTTAATAGGTATCCAATCTTTCACCGATATACCGAACACTGTTTGAGGAGGTTTATAACCAGGCTCACCTTGTACGCCTTCGTGTGCTTTACGTTGATCCTCGGTCATCCAAGCGTTCGTACCTTGGGTTTCGTTGTTGGTCATAGCGTAAGCGAAGAATGTAGCTCCTAGAGCCGCGTCTGCGTATGCGTCTCTGTTATATTCAATACGCCTTTCATCGAGCATTTTGAGCTTTTCTTGTAATCCTTTGATCGCTTCTTCTGCGTCCGCTCTGTCTGATGCCGAGGCTTCTACATCATTAGCCTTACTGGTAAGCCCTGCTATATCTGTTTCGACGTCTTTCATCTTACGCTTGTAGGGATTACGGTACTTCTGAACGACAGTAGAGCCACCAAAAGTAATAGGAGCCGCCGCCGCTCTTCCCATCATTCCAAAACCGCGCATGATAACGCCGAAGTAAGGGACAAGAGTACGTATTCCCCAACCAAAGCTAGGATGATCGGGCGGTGCTTTCAGCGTGTTATTCGCTTTAACCAGCGTTTCAGCTAACGGTACTGCAATTTCGCTAGGATCGCGGTCAGCAACGTTAGCCATAAATAGAAGCTGACGGTTTGTTTTATCGACCGCCATTGCACGTTCGCCTAATGCGCTTAAAACTCGTAGACCGTCAGACTCAGTCCAATAAGAATCAAATAAGACTTGTGCCTGTTTCTTAGTTGCTTCCCAATCGCCCTTATTAGCAGGGTTTTGGGCGGCTTCTTGAAGTGCTTCTGCCCAAAGGTTGGAGTGAATCAACGGACGTCTGAATCCGTCATCAACGCCTTGGATACCGCGACCACCAAGAGATAATGCCCACATCGCCCAGTTACCAATAGGCAACGATTTAGCTACAAAGTTCTTCCATTGGGACTCAGTCTTAATACGAGACTCAACACGGCGTCTTGCTTCTTTCAACTTACGATGACTTCCTAAAGGTTTACTAACTTCCACGTCGTCGATCATACGCCCTCTACCGCCTGTACCTCCTGTGGCACTTTCGAAGTCACGCATCGTACGTCCCATTGATACAAACAATTCCTTGGCGCGACTTTTCTGAAAGAACTCAAACATCTTAAAAGCGGCGGCCATTTCTATTCTAAAGTTCAGATTGGCTCTATCGAGGGTCATACCGCTGGTATTTTCCTTCTTAAAGAAGTCTCCAACAATATCCATCAGGTCGTTCGTCCATGCCGCTGTGGGTCTTATAAACTGTTTACCTACTCCAACAGCGCCTGTTACTGCGCCCGCTAATGACGAAGGTATCTGATTAATAAGAGACAACTGTCTCGCCACTAACCAATTCTCCATAAGCGTATCAACGCCTAGTTCATGGTTCTTTTTAGCAATGTCATACATCGCCTGTTCGGCGCTGGCTAAGATACGAGCATTAATACGATCTTCGATTTCTTTCTGTTTAGCCTTTGTAATGTCCCTGACTTTGGCCCGCATACGAGCTTTGGACTCTCGGATCTTCTTACGTAATTCATCGGAAGCTTTAGGCTTTGTCGGCCCTTTGGGCTTCGGATCAGTCGCCGCTCTCATCTCGCCTACGACTTCACGCGCTTCCATCTCTACGGTGTCTGCAAATTCCTTTTCCAACTTGGCTAACAAGAGCGCTTCTTTCTCGGCTTCTCTATGCCATTTTAACTGCGCCTCTTTCTCGGCGATGACAGGATGCTTCTCAGGTTTAGGTTTATTAGCGGCGGCTTCAGCGCGCGCTTCAACGGCGTCCATGTCGCCAAATCGTTCCCGTGCTTCTGTTAATTCCTTTTCGAGACGAGCTATTTTACGTTGATGCATCTTTGCCGCTTGTTCCGCTTGGAACTCAGGCGTCATTTCTAAACGCGCTCTGTCGATTTCACGAACACGATCCCTCATGTTCTTCTTAAGGAACGCTATATCTTCGTTAAGCTTCTCAATACGTCCAGGAGCTTTGTTATCCGTCTTAGTGGATTTAGTTACTTCCGCCCTTTGAGCGCCTAATGGCCCCGTTTCCAACGCAAGAAGTCTGTTACGCTCTGCTATCTTCTTATCAAGTGTTATCGCTTCCTGACGCGCTTCCTTGTGGAATTTGATCTGCGCTTCCTTCGCGACTATGTCGGGATGCTTCTCTTTCTTAGGTGCGCCTTCAACGTCGTCTTTTACTAACGCGCTGTCGTCGCCAAATTCTTTACGTAATTGCTCAAGTTCCTTGTCTAACTTCGCTATCTCTTCGTCATGGAGTTGTGTTGCTGTCTTAGCTTCTTCCATGTCTATACGTGCTTGGTCGATCTCACGTACACGGTCACGCATGTTCTTACGAAGGAATGCGATGTCAGCGTTTACTTTCTCCAACTTACCAGGCGTCTTCTTCGGCCCTTTAGGCTTCGACGCTACCTCGTCACGCTGTGCGCCTAGACGTCCTGTTTCGATTTTAAGAAGACGATCACGCTCTTTAAGACGTTCGCCTAGCTTTATAGCATCACGCTCGTTAGCTTCGTGAAAACGTATACGTGCTTTAAGATCTTCTATCTCTTCGTTAGATTCTTGCTTCTTAGCTCGTTGTTGAAGCGTGAGTTTAGAGTCATCCCCAAAGCGGTCTTGTAGTTTCTTTAAGCGTTTCTGTAGACGTACTTTCTCCTTCGCTTCTAACTTCTCTACACGTTTCGGATTCTTCGTTGCTTCTTCTTCGATGTTACGACGTTTATGATCCTTAACAGCTTGCTTATGAATGTCCTTACCTTGCTTACGTAAATCAGGGCCGACAGATAATACCTTCTTGTACAGATTATCTAGCTCGATACCGTCTGCTTCTTCTAACGATTCACGAAGTCCGCGTTCTAACTTAGACCACGCATCGTCTTGAAGGAGTGCCTCGTTACTTTTCTTGGTCTTCCACCAATCCGCTGAAGCTATTTCCTTTTGGGACTGTGTACCACGCCCAGCCATAGCGCGTACGGGATCGCGTACTTGATCGTTTAACTTACGGATAAAGCGTACGACATCTAAGGCTTCTTCAATTACGTTGGTATCGCCAATGCCTTGGCCTTTCTTACCGCCCTTGATGCTCTTTAAATAGTCGCCTTCAAGTAGACCATGTAGCTTTCTAAATTGTTCGTTGTATAGTTTGTTAGACTCAAGCCCGATATTAGGAAGTTCAATCGATCCTTCTTCTTGGGGCTTCATTCCCCTCAAACGTTTCTTTAGTTCTTCTAACTTCGATTCATGTTCGGGCAGATCGACAGTCGGTTCTTCAGGCGCTTTAGGCGCGGGGTCTTCGGCCTTCGGAGCGGTAACTTCGGGTTCTTCAACAGTCGGTTCGTCCGCTTTAGGCGCGGTAACTTCGGGTTCCTCGACGGTTGGCTCTTCTGCTTTAGGTGCGGTAACATCAGGTTCTTCAACTGTCGGTGTTACTTCGGGTTCTTCAATGGTTGGTTCTTCCGCCTTCGGCGTGGTAACTTCCGCTTCTTCAACGACGTCTTTAAGCGGTTGTGGGTTAGCTTCACGATCCTCGATAATCTTGTTACCGATTTCGATTTCTTCTAACGCCTCTTCCGACATTTGTTTAACTTGCTCAAGACGCTCTAACTTCTTTTTAAGCTCGTGTCTCCTACGCGCAAAAGCGGCGTTTGCTCGCGGGTTTCCTTTGTTAGAAGCCCTTTTATTTTCTTTCGCTAACTCTGCTTCTAATTCAGCTTTCTGCGCTTCTACATTAGCGACTACACGGTTCGTTGCTTCGGCGGCTTGACTACGTCCCCAGGCTCCTGACTTACGCCATAAACTCCACAATGAACCAACACCTTTAATAGTAAGGTTCATACCACCACCTGCTACCGTGGAAGCTAGGTAGTCGTATTCGTTGCGGTTCTTAATCTCGTTCATCATCACCGCCATTTCTTGACGGAAGATAGATTCAGCTAATCCGAGAGTAGCGCCGCTCACCGTGGTCTTAACGCCGTTTAAGATGACTGTTCTAGCTTTCGAAGTAAACGCGTCTCCAACGGCGGGCTGTGCGAATTGAAAGATCTTACGTCCTTCTACTAGTCGCGTAACAGGTGAGATACCAAAAGCAAAACTTGCAAACAGTTCGGACGCGTGGGTTTCGTCGGTTTGGTTACCTTCACTATCAAGTTGAATGCCGTAATATTTACGAACCTCTTGACCGACTAAGTTAGCACCTAACCAAGATAAACCTTCGCCACCTACTATAGTTGCCCATCCTACGGGGTTTGACCAAAAAGCAGGGTTTACTTTAGTGCCTCTGTTAACCCACTTTAGACTACCTAGATACTTATGCGTCGCCAGAGTACCTGACATGCCTATACCCATCTCTACGCCCATACTCTTCAACCAAGCGGAGGTTTTACCCTCGTCTACTTTGGTTTGTTTCTGAGCGAGTTCGGCGTCGTACTTGAGGCGGTCAGCGGCTCTAAGCACGTCTTCTTCGATTTTGACAGGGGAGAGTTGTCCTGGTCTTAAATAGTCTGGAGACGTTGGATCTTTGTCTTCTTCGTTATCAAGAGCCTGTCGAAACTGTTCTTCTAAACTACTCATATATTAGAGTTGGTCGCGATTTTTAAAAAGATTGAACTGCGCCCATTTAAAATCATCGAGGTCGTTTTCCGAGAATATACCGTAAGGAACATATTGTTTTCGAAGCGCTGTTTCTTCCTCGTTTAGAGTTTCGTTATCAAAGTATTTTTTAACAACAGGTCGCCACTCTTCTACTTTCTCGCTCAATTCTGTAACACTAGAAAATAACCTGACATCGTCAACATCTAAACCTGACTTCTCTAAAAGTTCTGCATTACGTTCGCTGAACCCATTAGGAAAACCGTAGTTGTACAACGACCGAGACAAATGACCTTTCTGATTGGCTTCGATCATCTTTTGACGATCCTTCATAATGTCGGCAGGTGTCACACCGCCACTTTGTTCTAGATCTTCTATAGCGGCTAAAGACGGGTAGATAATAGTGTCCGACCAGAAACCTTTATCTATACCTGAAGCCGCTTCCATACTCTGTCTTTTACTTTTGGGTAAGCTATCAGCTTCGAATTTATCTGTTAATGGATTAACCTGACCTTCGGGTCTAAGGATATTTGTTTGAGCGTCGAAGATTCCTTGAAGCCTGTCTATCTGTTGTTGGATTAAAAATTGTTGTTGGTCAGTTATATCCGCTATTCGATCTTCTTTGTTTTCGAACGTGTTGAATTTTTCCTTACCACGTGTTCTTAACTCTCGTTCTATATAGCTAACCATTCCACGTTGGTATTCATCAAACAAACTAGTCATTACTCCTTGCTTGCTTTTCCTTAGGTCTTTCGCAAGCTCGCTCACCCTGTTCTTGAAGTCGCTGGAAACGCTTCTATAAGCGGGTACGTCTTTAACAAATCCGCCCTGTAGTGCTTCGGCTTGCGCTTTCTTCAGGGGAGGGTGGGTTTCAAAATGACCGTCCTTCCCTAGCGTAGCTTTCCACTCTTCTACCGTACCGTCATTGTTCTTTGCCCACTCCGTGTAAGCCGCCACTTGTTCGTCCTGTTCGTCAGGCGATGTAACGTTACGTTTTTGTAGGCCTAAAGTGGAAAGGATTTCCCGACGAGGCTTTGCGGAACCAAAGTAGACCTGTGCGGCGTCGTCGCCAAACGTATGGGAGCGTAGTTGTAATGCCTTCTCATAGTCTGTACTTAGATCGTTTGACGCTTGTAACTCGCTTATGATCGCCTCGATGTCGGCTTCTTTCATACTCAACATACCCAACGTCTGACGCACCCCTGTCCATACCTGGTCGGGAACTTCTGCGCCTGTATCAAACGAGTTGAGGCTTAATAGATTGGTTGTCCAACGCCCCGTGAACTCTTGTTTCTGTGACGCTATAGAACGTGTGGACGCGCTGTTACGAGCGCTTACTAGGTCGGCATATAGTTGATTAGTTACACGTCTAGCTTCACCTGTGTTAAACATACGACGTCCGCCTATAACGGTTCCTTCCATTGCGTTTAGCATGTTATCAGCATCGTCCAGTCTTCCCTCGATTATAAGGGTTTTAACACGGGTAGCTGTTTCGCTGATGATGATAGAGTTACGAGTGGCTTTGTCGGTGATACCTGACTGCTTCATCAACTCTTCACGACCTTTAATAATTTGCTTAAACCCTACAACATCAAGAGGTAACGCTTTACCTTCGGCGTCTACCCGCCTTTGTGTGATGTCGTTTAATTGAATTGAATACTCATCAGCTTGTCCGTCCGCTATAAAGTCGTCCTTCTTCTTGTCGTAAGCGGCGAGCATATCGGCTTTAAACGGGCCTGTTACCGCGTTCCACAACGCTCTTGCTCCCTCGCTTTTAGCCGCGTCTTCGCCGACCAAAGCGCTGAAGTCTTCCCATTTTGCTTTTAAGAAATCATCAGTACCACTCAATAGCGATTCAGAGTTCTTGTGCTTATCGAGGTCTAACAACACGTCAGACTCCGCCCTCATCGACGGAAGTAAATCGTTGTTGATAGCGCGTTTTAAAAGCGTGTTTGTAAAAGCTTTGTTACGGATAGCTGTACGCCAAGTACCTGGATCTGTCTTCTTGAGTTCGTCGTAGATTTCAGCGTCGCTAATAAGAGAAGCTTGTTTCTCCCCCTCTAACGTCTGATCCTCCCGTCTCATCCGCATTACCGAAGTGGCGTCTCTGAGCATCGGATTGATCTTCGACAACGCATCAGCGAGATCTAACATCTTATTACTACCCGCCTTTTGAACGGCTACATTATATTGCCCACCGCTTTGAATTGTTGCTTGTAGCTTTGGAGCGTCTGCTAGATCGGCGACTTGAACACGCTTGGTATTCGCCGCTTTTACGAGGTCGTCTATTGATGCCATAA
>CEQN01095602.1_pt1 | contig 15648 bp, 19 predicted proteins | sample 427011 | NCBI WGS metagenome assembly CEQN01 (sample SAMEA2621277, study PRJEB7988) | marine metagenome | biome: marine biome (ENVO:00000447); feature: deep chlorophyll maximum layer (ENVO:xxxxxxxx); material: "saline water (ENVO:00002010), including plankton (ENVO:xxxxxxxx)" | depth 120 m
AACCTTCAAGTTTGGACTCATTTGGTAGAAAAATATGGAAAATTTCCACTAAAAGATGTTATTTTTCCTGCTATTCAAATTGCCAGAAATGGATTTCAAGTTTCTGATTATCTTTCTAATAATATTCGTGACAATTCTACTGAATTATTAAAACATTCAGAAAGTTCTGATATTTATTTACCTAATAAGATTGTGCCCCAAAAAGGACAAATTATAAGAAACCCTAATTTCGCATTGGTTTTAGAAGGGATTTCAAGATATGGGTCATCTTATTTGTATGATGGGGAATTAGGCCAACACGTAGAAGAAGAAATGAAAAAAAATGATGGATTGATATCGCTTGATGATTTAAAAAAGCAAAGATTTTTTTATCGTGATTCTGTCTCAGGTACATATAAAGATTATGAAATTAATTCTGTTGGACCTGTAAGTAGTGGAGGGATTTGCTTAATTCAGATGTTGAATATATTGGAAAATTTTGATCTTGAGCAATATTCAATTACAGATTCTAAAAGAATTCATATTCTTTCCGAGGTGTTTAAGATAGTTTTTGCTGATAGATATGAATATATTGGTGATCCTGAATATGTTCAAATACCTTTAGATGGTTTGATTTCTAAAAAATATGCTTTGGAGAGGTCAAAAGAAATAAATTTAGATAGAGCACAGTCATATGAGTTTACACACAAATTTAAACTAAATGATAGTGAAAATACTACTCACTTCAACGTTACTGATTCTGAGGGAAACATAGTTTCTATGACACAAACTATTAATAATGCTTTTGGAAGTAAAGTAGCATTAAAAGATACGGGTATGTTATTAAATAATTGTATGGAATTATTTGACCCTAATCCAGGTATGGCAAATTCAATTCAGCCTTTTAAAAGATGTTTGTCATCTATGACTCCTACGATAATTACTAAAAAATCTAAACCGTATTTAGTATTAGGTACTCCCGGAGGACGTAAGATTTTTGGAGCTGTAGCTCAGGCTTTATTGGCATTGATTAACAATGATTTATCCTTGCAGGCTTCAGTTGAAGCCCCGCGCATTTGGACTGATGGTGGAGTATTGGAATTAGAGTATGAATTTGATTCAGATATAAAAAAATCATTAGAGTTTTTGGGACATGAAGTTACCAGTGTCAATCGAGTCGCAGGTGGATTAAATGCAATTATGTTTGAAAATGATTTGATGGTGGGGTCTGCATGCCATAGAGCCGATGGGTCTCCTGCTGGTTTGAGCGGAGGTTACGCAATGCCTTCAAAGCCCGGTGACGCATTTAGAGACTATTAGTATAAATTTAAATTGAATGTATGCAACATTAAATTTATAATATTTAAAAATATTTATTAAAAAAGCAACATTTATTTATTTTATGGCAACTATAAATCCTAAAGGTGTTAGTAATTGGAAAGATGGAAAAAAAGGATTTCAATCTGCTCTCAATAACTGCCAGCAAATTGGATTGATGTTAGCTTGGCAACAAAATAATTGGAAAAATTCTTCTGGAAGTGATTTTCTTAAAACTAGATATAAAATCACATTACCTGTCAGGACTTTATCTGCATATAAACGACGACTGAGAAATTATTCAGATCAAATTTTAGGATCAGAACATTTAGTAGTGGACTGGGGTGATTTTGAAATGCTAAATAAATATGGGATTCCTCAATCTCAATTTAAACAACTATTTGAAATGAATGAATTTATTCAAAAAATGTGTATGGATGTTGGGGTACATCCGATTTCTCCCACTTACAGAAGTTTGAAATGGTGGGCATATGTTAATGAGTACTTTTCCGACTCAATTGTTAATGCTACTGATAGGCAGATAATTGGGGATCAATTTTTTGTTAGAGACTTGTTTTCAATCATTAATAAGACTGATATTTTACGAAGTGATTTGGACATGTGGTTAATGTATAAACCTTGGATTTCTCAATCAAATATGAATTCGTACATCTCAAAAATAAGTGACGGTTCAATTATGCCTGTAGATATTATGAATTCGGGATGGGGAATAGAAATAGCAGACAATTCTGATGGTTCGAGGACTTATCCAAAAGGGTATGGGTTATCTGTACTTAATTGGCTTTTATCAACTTCTCCAGAACCATTTATATTGCCTTCACAGATTATTGAGAAATATTCAATTTTTGCTAAACATTAAAAGTTTATTTATGGAACCAATGGTGGGCTGCTGCTTCATCAGGCCACATAAAGTCAAAATCAGCTTTAATAGCATATTGCCTGTCTAAATCATCTCTGTCCCCTATATGGCAATAGACATCTGCGTCGAATTTCTCTTTAACATCTGGCAGCATATGTTTTGACACAGCAAACTCAATTTCTATGTTGTATTGAGTGAGTATTTTCCTTTGAGTACTTAAAGGTCGGTCTGAACAGGTTCCTATAATGTAACCTTTACTTTTTGCGATTCTGACCATTTCCATAGTCAAATCGCCGGGAGGATCACCGACCTCTAATGTACCATCTATATCTAAGCTGATTAGAATTCTTTTTGTCATGATTTAGTCAGGTGTCGCACTCCAAACAGTATAATTTCCTCCAAGAGGCATTGGGCCTCCAGACACAGCAATTTCAGGTTTTACTCCAGTTACTGCTCTAGCACCAGCTCTACCTTGAATTTGTTGGATACTATCAGTGTGTAGCCAAACTCTGCTTCTACCTGCACCAATGTTTCCTCCGCTAGGAGAAACTGGGTTTGGTCCTTCAATGCTAATATCAGTTTGGTAAAAATCTAAAGCTTCACCAAATTTAATTCCTCTATATCCAAGACCTTCGATATGGAATTGATGAAATTGTGGGAACCCATCGTACATGTTCTCAAAAGATAAGTCAGCAGCTGTAATGCCAGCACCTTCGTAAATTTTTCTGGCTGTACTAGCAGTTTCTGCTTCAACTTCATCTAATGAAGGAGTAAGGCTTCTAGGGATAGCCTCACTTGATGCGTGATTTAAAATATACACAGGTTTTTGCTTCATATCCTTTGCTCTTTCTGATGTAGCAAACAAGTATGCTCCTGCCATCATGATAGGAATATCATTGTCAAAAAGATTAGCAGGTTTAGCAATCCATCTAGCATATTCATAATCTTCTGCTGTTAATTCTTCAGGTCTATGTTGGTACCAGTATCCCTCAGGCATCATTAGTCCATTTCTTCTTGAATTGATCATAAATGGAGCCATCATGTCGTGAGTTTTACCGTATTTTCTGCAGTATTCAGCAAACTGTAAGGCTGTACCTGAGCATGCAGGTGCTCCCCATAGTGTTCTTATGGCTGATGTGCCTTGTATTGCATCGTGCGCGTTTGGTCCGCTTTGGTAGTATCTACCCGGTAAGTTATGCCACGCTTTCAATACTAGACAAACATTGGTAAGGCCATCTCCTACTGCTTGAGAGGCAACATTTAATGCGTTAGACATACATGTTGGACCGTATTGAGTGTATTTGACGTTAGTAAGTTCTGGCATATTTTTTAATAGCCATTCTGCGCTTAATTTAGCAATTCCATCTAACGGATCATCTGTTTGGTTATATGACTTAATGACATCCCATGGTAGAGGATCTTCCTCGGGCCAAAAAGCTCCAGTGGTAGTCACAGGTGTGATCACTAACCCATCTACTTGGTCAGGTGTCACTCCAGCATCTTCCATTGCTTTTCTTAAAGCAAGAATACTTAGGGCTCCCACTGAAGTATCTCTGCTGCCATCCCACCTTCTTTCGGTAGGAGAGTGTCCAATTCCAACAGCTGCAACTTTACCTCTGTGTTCCCAAATTCCTAAACCTTCTTCAGATCGATACATTGATTGTGGTGCATTTTCTGTAGCCATACAATCACTCCTTTTAGAATTACTTAATTAGATATTTTCCATTCTGGTACGTTTTGACCATTAGGTAATTTTTCAAAAATCACTTCAACATTTGCTCCGACTGGAACCTCGTCTGCAGGAACGCCAGGTAAATGAGAGTACATTTGAATTCCTGGGTCCTCGTCTAACATTACTACAGCAACGTTAAAAGGTTGGTCTTCTTGTAGCATTCTTACAGGGCAGTCATATACAACTACATAATTGTATATTTTTCCTTTTCCGCTCATTTCCTTCCACTCTAGTTCGCCATTTTCACAGTCGCGACATTCTGATTCAGGAGGATGTTGAAGCCTATCGCATGTAATGCAGTTTTGGATCATCAGTTTATTATTGTTAGCAGCATCCCAAAATGGTTGACTTAATTCGTCAGGGTTCACGCCTTGTTTTGACATATTCACCTCTAGCTTTCTTTATCTGTAGCGGGACTCTATCACATTTTTTATTCTTCTTCTAATCAAAAAACCCTCTAGTGAATCTAGAGGGTTTTTAATTTGATATTGAAAGAAATGTATTTTTATAGTGTTTATTACTAGATCGACAGCGTATTTTAAAAATACGCTGTCGATGATATTCAGTAAAAATTATTTATTGATGGAACTAATTCCATTTTGAATTCCTTGTGAAGCCCATGTGGCCCAAGGCATAGTAAAGAATTTAAATCCTTTTTCTACAAAAAAGTTAGGATCCATTTCAGGAGGAATGAAGTACATGCCAGGAACTACATTATGTTTTTTACAAGCTGCAGCAATTTTATCTAAACCAGCTTGGTAAGTATCACTTTCGTATTCTAATGGGACTCCTAATTCAATAGATAAATCTGAAGGTCCGATTAGTAATACATCAACTCCTGGAACGCTTAAAATTTCATCAATATTATTGATAGCTTGTTGTGTTTCAATCATAGGGACTATTAAAAGTTCTTCATTGACTCTGTCAATATATTCTTTGTAATTAGAAGTTTCTCCCCATTCTCCTCTAACTCCTGCATTACTTCTATCTCCGAGAGGAGAATATTGGCAGGCTCTCATCATAGCTACCATTTGTTCCTTAGTGTTAACCATAGGTACAATAATTCCTCTAGCGCCTATATCTAGAGCAAAACAAATTTGATTTGGTTGATTAGTGCTTACCCTTACAATTGGTGCAGCTTTTTTCCCTGACATTGCTTTAACTGCTTCTGCGTATTGTTTGGGGTCTGATACTGGTGAATGTTGTGTATCAAATAAGATAAAGTCTAATCCTGAATCTGCAAGCATTGCAGCATTTTCAGCGTTAGGGGTTCCGCTAGTACCAATTGCAGTTTTTCCTGATTTGATAAGTTCTTTAATTGAATTCATTTTACCTCCGTTACTTTAATTTATTTGGTGCCGAAGGTGAGACTCGAACTCACACGAGTGTTACCTCACCGGTGTTTGAGACCGGCGCGTCTACCATTCCGCCACTTCGGCACAAGGTGTTCATTATAAAATAAGTTTTTACAAAAAACATTTGTGTAAAAGTGATGGAATTATTTACATCGTTCTCATTACTCCAACTACTCTACCTTTTACTGCTACATTAGATGCTGAAACAGTGATGGGTTGCATCATAGAATTGGCAGGTACAAGCCTGACTTTATTCCCTTCCAAATAAAAGTGCTTTAGGGTTGCTTCTTCTCTATCTTCAAGCCATGCAGCTACCATATCACCATTGTTAGGCTTTGTGATTGGCTCTAATAAGACTAAGTCACCGTCTCCAACTAACGCATCAATCATCGATTCTCCTTTGACGCGTAGACCGAATACGTTTTCTTTATTTTTAGTCAAAAATGGTGGAATATCGACATTATCAAAATCCTCATTATTCCATGGACCAGTTCCCTGCAATGATAGAGGTTCTCCGGCAGCTATATTCCCAAGAATTGGGACATTAACTAAACTTCTCAACGAGTGGCTTGCAGCTTCACCTAGTAATTCTAAGCCTCTTGATACGTCTCGTTTTCTTGCTAAATGACCTTCTCTTTGTAAGATTTGAAGGTTGTAATCAACTACTGAAGTCGAACTGATTTCGCACCCATTTTGGATGTCTCTTACTGTAGGAGGGTAATTGTTGGTTTGCATAAAATTTTTAATATATGCGAGCATTTCTTGTTGTCTTTTGGACAGAGGTCTTTTCATTATTTTCTCCAAAATAGATAATTTAAGCACTAATGTTCGGAACATATTATCAGAACATAAGTGCGTATTCAACCTCTTTATACACTCTTTTAGATACTTAATATTCGAAATTTCTTCGTTGACCACTTAAAAACTTTGATGCTACGCTATTTACATGACAGTTATTACCAAGGAGTAATTGATGACAAAGTTGTTTAGTGTAATTTCTTTGATGAGTATTTTAATGATTTTTGCGGCATGTGTTCCTCAAAACGATGACCATGATGCTGTAGATCCAGATCCGATTCCTCAAACAAGCACTTCTTCTGCTTCAGCTATGGCTCCTCCTCCGGCTCCTGCACCATCAACATCTGTTTCTAGTTCATCAACATCTGGTTCTACGGCCACAGCTGATAAAGTTGTTGATGTAGCAATGAATGATGCAGGTGGAAATTATGTATTTGAACCAGGTGATTTAACATTTTCTACTGGTGAAACAGTTCAATTTAACATATCTTCTGAAACTGAATTCCATTCTTTTGTTGTGGATGATTTAGGAATTGAAGTTGAAGTTGAAGGTGGTGAGACAGACACATTAACTTTCACTTTTGATAAACCCGGTGTGTATACATTGATTTGTGTTCCTCATGAGACATTAGGAATGGTTGGTACAATTACAGTTCAGTAAATAGGATTGAATTGAAAACTAAAAATATTAGTAATTTCTTGTTAATCAATTTCTTGTTGGGAATATTGTTAGTTTCATGTTCTGAAATTGATAGTAATCCACAAGTAAGCACTGTTGATCAAAGTGAACCAGTTTCTACAATATTGCCTCTAAATTCACCTGTAGAAACGGTAATACCAACTGTTGAAAAAATAATTCCAACTCCTACTATCGATGTTGTTATTGCAGATCAATCTTCACAAATAGAAGAAATTGTTAGTAAATTGCAGGATAATATTGAAATTTCAATAGACCCTTCCTCTAAGGCTAGGTATAAAATTGGTGAAGAACTTGTAAGGTTGCCTTTGCCAATCACTGCTACGGGAGAAACAGGTTCAGTTTCCGGATCAATATATTTAGATAAGACAGGTAATGTTTCAAATCAATCCAATATATTGGTTGATGTTACTGCTCTTAAAAGTGATGAAGATAGAAGAGACAGGTGGGTATTAAGAAACTCTGGCATAGGCCAAGAAGTGTCATTACAAATCCAACAAATTTCTGGTTTACCATGGCCGCTACCCGACGATGGTACAGAGAGTATTGAAATTATTGGTGATTTAACAATTTCTGGTATTTCAAAAACTACCCAATGGGAAACTGATTTGATATTTAATGCTTCTGAAGTTTCTGGATTAGGTTCAACTGTGATCACATGGGATGAATTTAATTTATCAAAACCTACATTCCCATTTATTATTTCATTAGAAGATGAAATTACATTAGAGATTGAGTTTCTAGCTTATATTTATTAGTTAAAATGCTTTACATAGTGGTTTAAAAAAATCTTAAAACAATATGTTGTGTAATCGTTGACGATGTATATTTCCATCAATATACTGTTCTCAATATAATCGAGGTTATTATGAAGATTTCCTGCCTTCAACAGAACTTAAGTAGAGGATTAGCAATAGTTGGTCGTGCTGTAGCTACTAGAAGTAATTTGCCCGTACTTCAAAATGTGAAAATTTCTACTCAAAATGATATGTTAGTTTTGACTGGAACTAATTTGGATATCGCCATTACTACAAAGATTGGAGCACAGATTGAAGAAGAAGGTGAAATTACTATTCCAGCTAGATTGCTCACAGACTTTGTGAATACGCTTCCTGATGATCGTATAGATATAGAATCATCTGCAGATTTGATGAGTGTCAGTTTAAAGTGTTTGAGGTTTGAAGCTAATATCAATGGTACTGATCCTGCAGAATTCCCCCCAATTCCTACAGTGGATGAAGGTTCTACTATTAAAATTGATCCCCAAATATTAAAAGAAACAGTTGATTATGTTGCTTTTGCTGCTGCTACTGAAGATTCTAGGCCTGTTTTGACTGGGATTAAGGTTGAAGTCAACAATGATGATTTTACTTTTGCTGCAGCCGATGGATTTAGATTGGCTGTATATCAAGGTAAATTAGTTGATTCAATTGATGATAATTTTGAATTCATCATTCCCGCTAGGTCTATGCAGGAGATTGGAAGATTAATTGGAACTGATTCTTCTCCAGTTGAATTTATAGTTACTCCTGCTGGAACTCACGCATTGTTTAACATTGGAAATGTTGAAATAGTATCCCAATTAATGCCGGGATCATTTCCTAATTATCGATCATTAATTCCAGAAAATTATAAAAATCAAGTATTGGCGGATCTGTCTGACTTTACAAATGCTGTTAAAACAGCATCTATTTTTGCAAGAGATGGAAGTGGAATTGTCAGAATTCAAATTGTTAATAATGGAGACTCTGCAGGATTATCAATATCCTCGAGAGCTGAAGAACTTGGTGAAAATCAAGGAGAAATTGATGCGAGAGTCGAAGGCGAGGTAGATGAGGAGTCCCGCATTGCGTTTAATAATAAATATTTAGCAGATGTTTTAGATGTGTTGGGTGATGGTGAGGTAGTTTTTGAAATGACAGGGGCATCTAGTCCAGGAGTTTTAAGATCTATTAGTAAGCCTGGATATACTCATGTAGTAATGCCCATGTTCGTCCAGTGGTAGACATCATTGAATCTCACTTTATTAGGAACTTCGGGAGCATACCCTTTAAAAGGTGATGCATGTTCGGGATACTTGATTCAGTCCAAACATAAAAATATTCTTATAGATTGTGGAAGTGGGGTCTTTTCTTATTTACAAAAAATTGTGAATTTTAATGAATTAGACGCTGTTTTTATTAGTCATATGCACCCAGATCATTTTATTGATTTGATCTCTATGAGATATGCGATGAGGTATGGTGATTTTAAAGATAGATTAAATGTTTATGTACCTAAGTCAGCTATTAATTATTTAAATCAACTATCATCTTCTTTATCTGAGACAAAGCCTTTTTTTGAAAGGGCATTTAATTTAGAAGAATATGATGAAGGCGAATATCATTTTGATGACATTACTATTCAACCATTTCTTGTAGAACATTCTGTATTGTCCCATGGAATGAAAGTTACTCATAATAATAAAACCCTTGTTTATAGTTCTGACACTAAATTATGTGACTCGTTAAGACACAATTTGAAAGATGTAGATGTTTTTCTTTCTGAAAATGCTTTGGGGGGTGGGGCTCCAATTCATCAACCTATTAACCATTTGTTTTCTTCAGAGGCTGGCGAATTAGCTCAGTCATGTAATGTGAAAAAATTAGTATTAACTCATTTTTGGGCAACTAGTGATAGAGAATTGTGTAGAAAAGAAGCCTCAGAAAAGTATTCTGGCGAAATAGTTATTGGCGAGCAAGGATTAACTATTTCTATTTAAGTTCAAATCCAATATTATGACGAAAAATTACAAGGATTTAATATGATATTTTTGGTTGTTAGTTCTCCTGCTTTGCAAAGACCTTCAGAAGTAATAGAACAAAGAAAAAAATTTTGGCCATGGGCACAGAAACAAAAAGATTCTGGATTAGCCCGAGAATTTTATGCTCGTACTGGAAGAGGTGGGGTTGGGATTTTTGACGTTGATAGCAATGAAACTCTCCATAGATTATTAAATGAATGGTCAGATATTATGCCTGCTACATTTGAAATTTTTCCTTTGTTGGATACTGCTCAGATCACAGCTTTTTTGGGCAGCAATGATTAATGTTATTTTTGGTAATTGCTACTCCAGAACCCACTAGGCCATCTGATGTAGTTATACAAAGAAGAAAAATGTGGCCATGGGCTCAAAATATTTTAGATTTAGGTCATGCCAAATCATTTTTTGGTAGGCCAGGTAGAGGAATGGCGGCTATTTGGGATGTTGAAGATAATGACATGCTACACACATATTTGAATCAGCAATCAGAGATTATGCCTGCAAATTTTCAAATATTTCCTATGGTGGATATGAAATTTGATTAATTAAGATATACCTAATTTGTCGGCAAGTTGTTGATTAGTAGGTTCTACTAGAATAGATCCATCTGGGAAGATGATTGTAGGAACTCTTTGTAATCCATTATTTATTTTCGTTATATATTTTGCAAATTCCTGATTTTCGTCTACATCTGTATATTCATAATCTATTTTATTGGTATCAAGAAATTCTTTTGATCTGTGGCAATCACTGCACCACATTGTTCCGTAGAATTTGATTTTATCCATTAAATTTTCCCCATTTCTTGTAATACTTGCTTGATGATTTTCATTCCAGAGATTGCAGAGGGGACTCCTGCATATACTGAGGCATGGATGGCTATTGCTCTTAATTCTTCAGCTGAAACCCCATTATTTACGGCACCTCTTGTATGCAAAGCTATTTCATTTTCTGCTCTTAGAGAAAGTAATACAGACATTGTAATTATACTTTTTGTTTTATTGTCTAATTCATTTCTAGTCCATACCTCTCCCCACGCAGATTCGGTTACAAATTCTTGAAAAGGTTTATCAAATTCAGAAGCATTGGCAAATGATTTATTGACATAATCATCTCCTAGAACCTGTTTCCTCATTTCAAATCCTTTATCAAATTGTTCAGACATTTATTCTCCTTATTATTTATTTGTTTTTATAAAATCTGATATTCGTTCTGCGATAGCCATCACTGTGACATTTATATTGGCTCGGACACATTCTGGCATGATAGAAGCATCCACTACTCTCAGATTATCTACTCCATGAACTTTACCAAATTGGTCTACAACAGACATTTTGTCTGATGAGGGGCCCATTTTGTTAGTACACGAAATATGATGGCCTGTTGTTATATCCTTTTTCATCCAAGCAATAAGAGATTCATCTGATTCCAAATCTTGATTTGTTGGTGTAAGTCTTTTTTCTATCATTTTTGACATTTCTGGATGTTCTTCTAGATCTACTAGCATTTTGATTCCATGTTTGAATCGCTCAATGTCATCTATTTCTTCGAGGTAGTTGTAATCTAAATAGGGTTGATCCTGATAATTAGAAGAATTGAGTTTAATCTCTCCTTTTCCCTTAGCAAGATTGATACATAAGTTCGCTTGCATACCTATTGGATTAGATCTTAATCCCCCTCTTTCTGGTCTATCACTTGCTACAGCCATCAGATATACAATCATGTCGTTTTCAAGTTCAGAATTTTGGGCAGTGTATCTCAAAGTTAATTGAATTCTAGGACCTAAGGGGTCTAAATTGATTTCTGGTTTGGTTTTCCAAGTGACATACAACATTGGGTGGTCTGCTAAATTTTGCCCAACTCCTGGTAAGTCTTTTATGGTGACTATATTATGTTCAGACAAGTGCGTTTGAGGGCCTATTCCAGACAGCATGAGAAGCTGAGGAGAGACTACTGCTCCTGCACTTAGAATGATGTTTTCTCCTTCGATGAAAAATGTTTCGCCCTGAGAAACTACTTCAACTCCTATTGCTTTTGGACATTTTCCATTAGTATCAAATACAATTTTTTTAACATCAACGTTTGCTTTAATTGTTAAATTTAATCTGTGCCTGGATAGCCCTAAATACCCAATCGCAGTTGACCACCTAATTCCATTTGGATTGTTTAAAGGTAAAGGGCCTACTCCGGTGCTTCCTGGTGCGTTAGCATCTTCACAAAAAGGATGTCCTGCATCTAGGCATGCTTTTTCAAAAGCATTGGATCCTGGTAGCCAAGTATTTCTAGGAAATCTATGACAGATAATAGGACCTGCATTCCCATGAAAATCTCCAGGATTATCTTGAAAGGTAGTGTCTGTTTCAATTTTGTTTAAATAAGGAAGTATTTGTTGATAATCCCATAAATCATTTCCCATTTCAGACCAATTGTCATAATCTTCAGGTATACCCCTAAGAAATATTTGGCCATTTATAGCGCTTGATCCACCTGTAACTTTTCCTCTTGGAACATCTATTTCAGCTTCATCTGTAGCTCGGGCAGTATATTGCCAATTATGGTCACTTGTGGAAATTTCAGTGCCAGTTGCGTACCCAAATTTTACTTCGTCAGGTAAAGAATCTATATCTGGATAGTCTGGTCCAGCTTCTAGCAACAGGATTGATTTATTGGGATCTTCACTTAATCTAGTTGCTAAAATTGAGCCAGCAGATCCTGCCCCAATAATAATTGTGTCATATTTCATTTTTGAAAACCTTATTCTTTATTCATCGAGCATTTTTTGGAATTCTTTTTCGTCAATTTCTAGTCCTAATCCAGGTCTGTCGGGAATTGTGATTGTTCCATTTTTAGGAACTATTGGTTCTTTAAATAGTTTAGCAACTTGTTCTACTGGACCAGTAAATTCCTCAGAGATTTCGTGAGGTCGTACCGCATTTGAAATTGTTGAATATAAGTGTAAGCTAGCAGTTGAATTTGCACCTGAATAAGGTGCGTGTGGCATCACAATTTTATTATATAAAACTGCCAATTCATATACGCGCATCATTCCTGATAATCCACCAATGTTTAATATGTCAGGTTGAAGTATATCTGGGTTTCCTAAATTAATTAAATCTCTGAATGCCCAAGGAGAAATTTCTTGTTCACCTGTGGAGACAGCACAATCTAGGGCATCTACCACTTGTTTTAATCCAGGGAAATCATATTGAGGAAGTGGTTCCTCAAAATGAGCTATTCCTATTTCTTCGAATTTTCTACCCTGTTCAATAGCTGTAGGAACAGAGTATCCAGCATTTGCATCAAAGCTTAATGGGCAATCATCTGGAAGCCATTCTCGACATTTTTTGAAAATCGCAAAATCTTTTTCTGGATTTGAGTCTTGTCTATAAGCTCTCCAGTCCATTCTGACCTTAAAGGCTCGGTATCCCTTGTCATAACCTTCTTGAACCTCTTCTAACATTTCTTCAGGTGTTTTATTCCATCCGTTTCCTCTACTCCAATACAAAGGTATTTCAGTTCTAGCAGCCCCTCCCAATAATTGATAAATGGGCAAGTTTGCAGATTTTCCTGAAATATCCCAAAGTGCTACATCTATTGCCCCAACAATCTGTGAAGGGAACTTAGTAGCATATTGTCCATGTCCAAGAGTTAACATTTCCCAAATTTGTCTTGGTCGAGTGGGATCTAAACCTTTAAGTAAAGGATTAATTAACTCATCTAAGTATGCTTGAGTAACTTTTAAGTTTCTTCCAGCCTCTGCAATTCCAGTTACCCCTTCTTCTGTTTCTACTTGCAAAACTAATTGTCCTGGTCTCCCTACAAAAGGTCTAGCATTATCTTCTTGAGGAGCTTTGATTCTATTCACTTTGATATTTTTGATTTTCATGATTTTCCTCTTGTAATTTAATTTGCTAATAACTGTTGATAATGAATTTTAAGAAAGTTACCTAATTTGGATAATTTCTGCAAATAAATCCCCACTCTTCATGTATACTTTTTTTAAGTGATTACCCAAAAAACAATTAAATCAAATCAATCTATTAATACGATTACTAGTAAAGAAGCTTTAAGTAAGCTGATATCAAATGCACTATCCAAAAATCATTTGAGTATTGATATTGAAGGGAATGGGTTTTTCAGATATCCAGAGCGAGTATGTTTGATTCAAGTATCTTTTGATAATCAAGCTCATATTATAGATCCTTTAGCAATTGATGATTTGATGGAATTGAGGAAAATTTTTGAGAATACAGACATTACAAAAATTTTCCATGCTGGAGACTATGATATTCGTAGTTTGAATAGAGATTATTCCTTTACTTTTAAAAATGTATTTGATACGAGTATTGGTGCTGCATTTTTGGGGTCTGAAAAATTGGGCTTAGATGCAATATTGTATGAATATGTGCAAGTTGAAATTAAGAAAGATAAGAAATTCCAAAGAAGTGATTGGACGATTAGGCCGCTTCCGGATGAGTCAATAGAGTACGCTGCTGACGATGTTTTGTACTTAAGTGAGACTAGAAATGTAATGGAAAAAAGGCTGTCAGAATTAGCACGATTAGATTGGGTCAAAGAAGAATGTACTAGGCTGTCTCAAATTAAATTTCAACCTAAAAATGAAACTAATGCCTTTTTTGATGTTAAAGGAAGTATTGATTTAAATCCTAGAAGTTTAGCTGTATTAAAGTGTTTATATGAATTTCGTGAAGATGAGGCTATAGGTAAAGATAGGCCACCCTTCAAAATTATCTCTGATTCAGTAATAGTTGAAATCTCTAGAGAACCTCATCAGAATTTTTCTGAAATTTCTGGAATAGGAAGTTGGGCAAATCGACCTAATTTACAACGACTTAAAGAGGTTGTTGAAAAAGGTATGGATATGGATCCTCAATATAGGCCTCAAAAAAATAAACAAAGACTCAAAGGTATGACTAACAAAGAAAGAGAAAAAGCAAATATTCGACTTAAACAATTAAAAGAATGGCGAAAAAATTTAGGTCAAGAATTGAAATTAGATCCCAGTCTTCTTTGGCCTACATCAAGTTTAGCGAGATTGTCACGTTTCCCTGAATCTTTTGAAGAAGAATGTGAGCAACCTGAAGTTCGTGATTGGCAAATAAAAGAATTTGGAGATTCTATCTCTCAAAGTGCATCAAATTTATAATCCTTTTGATAAGGCGGTGATATGGAGATTCCCCTTTCGATCACAGAATTATTTTTGATAATTATCATTACGGCATTTTTAGTCAGTTTGGTATTTTTGTATTTTTTTTCCAAAGTGACAGTTTCTTATAAGAGGCAATTAAGAAGCCAGTCCGTGAAATTTGGTCAAATTTCCGAACAGTTTATTCCATTACACAAAGTGTTCCCTTGGGACTCAAAACAATTTAGATTTTTGGGAAGTCCAATTGATGGGATTCAATTTGAGGAAGATCAAATTATTTTATTAGAATTTAAGTCAGGAAATAGTGATTTATCAACTAAACAACGTAAAATTCGTAATTTAGTTGAAAATGGAAAAGTTGATTTTCAAGTGATTCGAGTAAAGTAAATTTAGGAGTAAAAATGAACCCCAAAATTATAAAAACATGTTTGGAAATAGGTGAAATTTTAAAAAATCATAAACAAACTATAGCGGTAGCTGAATCTTCTTCAGGAGGATTAATTTCAGCTTCTTTATTGGCCATTCCAGGGTCGTCAGCTTATTTTTTAGGCGGGTCAGTAGTTTATACAAAAAGTTCTCAGAACTCTTTGTTGGGTATCACTGATGATGATCGAGTTGGAATTCGATCTTCTACTGAAGAATGTGCATTACTTTATGCAAATAAAATTAAGAATAAATTGAATTCCGATTGGGGGTTTAGTGAGACAGGAGCTGCCGGACCAACTGGAAACAGTTATGGGGATTCTGCAGGACATTCATGTTTCGGAATTGTAGGTCCTATTTCTGAATCTATGACATTAGAAACAGAGATGTCCGATAGAGAAAAAAATATGTTTGTTTTTACTGAAAATGGATTGAATTACTTTTTAAAGCATTTAAAGTCATATTATTCTCAGTCTTGATTACATATAATTTATAAG
>CEQN01087446.1_pt1 | contig 15640 bp, 17 predicted proteins | sample 427011 | NCBI WGS metagenome assembly CEQN01 (sample SAMEA2621277, study PRJEB7988) | marine metagenome | biome: marine biome (ENVO:00000447); feature: deep chlorophyll maximum layer (ENVO:xxxxxxxx); material: "saline water (ENVO:00002010), including plankton (ENVO:xxxxxxxx)" | depth 120 m
CACCACTACCACCACCACTACCACCACCACCACCACCACTACCACCACCACCAATTATTAATTCTCCATACATTGATTCATGTTGATGACAATTATAAAAAAATCTACCTTTTCTATTAGGCGTCCATGATACGATTCCGTTCACAGTTCCTTGATTATTTGCAGATGGATTAGACACTTCTTCGTTATTATTATTTCCAGTATAATTTGTTTTATTAATACGAAATTCGTGACCTGATGCATTAACATCGAAATTAATTGTATCATATGGGTCGAAATATAAAGTTGGATTCTGCTCATTTGTTAAATGTCCTTTGCGATGTATTCCATTCATAACATATGCACCAGGTACATCGGTAACGGTAATGGTGAACTCACTCCATAGATTAACACCGCCTGTTAATGAGAAATTGTGTAAATCTTGTGATTTATTCAATTTATTCCATTGGTTTGAATCGTTGAATTGAGTTGTGCTAAGATTTCTAACCCAATTTTGCTGTTGATTTTCCGTATTGCCTATGCCTACCTTTTTGAATATCGTATTATTTGGATCTGTTATAAAACCGGGATATTCTACAGTGTTTGACGGATAAGGTATTAAATTATTTCCATGGGGGCTCATTAACTTATCACCACTTACGTCAAGATTTCCGGTTGCTACTAGTTGAGTGTTACTACCATAATTTATTTGCATTAGATTTCCGCCTTTTATATCGTATTTTAAATTATCGATTCCATTAATAGGTGTATTGGTGTAAAATTTCCCCTTTTTTAATTCCAGGCGTTCAGTGTAACTATTAAAAGTATTTATAGAATTACGTATTGTTGATGGATTGCTTTGATTTGCTTTTTGATATTTAGTAATACCAAACATTTCATACGTTGATCCGTCATTTTTAACTGGGGTTACCGTTCCATGATATCTTATATTTGTCGATAGTTCATTATATTTTACTTTGGATGATAATTTTTTTGTTCTATCACTTGAACTTGACATATATAAAGCTATTATATAATAACTTTAAAGATATTATATAATGTTAACTAATGGGTGTATGTAAATCTAAATGTATAAAGGAACTACCATATATAAAAGAATCACGATGTATAAAAGAATCACGATATATACCTGAAAATATTAATCCTTCGACACTTGATATATTTATACCACCCATTAGTAGTGGACGTGTTATTAAATGTTACGACGGCGATACAATAACTATTGCTTCATATTTACCTTACAAGAAGAGTAAATTATATAAATTTTCAGTTAGAATTAATGGAATTGACTGTCCTGAAATTCGTGGTAAGACTGAAAATGAAAAAAAATGTGCTTTCTTATCTAAATCAGCTGTAGAAAATAAAATATTAAATAAAATAGTTACGTTAGAGAATGTTGGGACAGAAAAATATGGTAGAATATTAGCGGATGTCATTATTGATAATATTTCTATTGGTCCTTGGTTAATTGAACAAAATTTAGCTGTAAATTATGATGGAAAGACTAAACATACACCTGATGATTGGTTATCATATCATAATAACTATATGGTATCATAATAACTATATGGTATCATAATAAATATATGGTATCATAATAAATATATGGTTAAATGTAGGTTTTTAAATATTTAAAACAATATTAACGTATTTATATATTTATGCTTACTATCAATGAAGAATATTCTGTAGATCTTTTAATAGAAGGAGGTGGGTTTCCGGCCTTTTGGTACTGTCTTGGATATGGAAAACAATATATTAAACAGAATAAACCTAAATTAATTGCTGGCTATAGTTCTGGTAGCATTGTTGCCGTTTTATTGTTGTTTCCTGAATTAAATATATTAGATATATTAGAAATCTATATTAATTACATACATTGTTGTAATATTTTTTCGTTAGAATTTTGCATTCGAAATATGATGAATGATATATTACCTGAACATACGTACAAGTTGGCCAATGGGAAAATTGGTATTCTCTTATGTGAACCTCGCAACGATAATAAATGTAAAATGGTGATTCATTGGAATAATAATGAAGAATTGATTGATTGTTTGGTGGCTTCGTGTTATAATCCATGTATTATGAATGGATTTTGTTCACATACAGATAATAAATATAACTGCAGAGATGCAATATATAGTTGTGATTTACAAACCTATATAGATAATTTTCAAGTGGTAATAGCGAAACCACGCATGTATCGTGGTATTTTACATTTTATCGATAATTTTTTCCCATTATCTGCTGAAAATTCCATTATCTTATTTGAACTAGGTGTCAATAATTTTACAAACCAACCCTAGTTTGAAAAAAAATTGAAATAGATAACCTACATATACTGGAACGCATTACAAGAACAACAATGGCATCAAGCACTATCAATACCGGAATGACTTTCGATAACAAGCTCTCCCTTTGCATTCCTCGGGTAGTTTCCGAGTGGGCTAACAAGGATCTCATCATCAATAAGTTTCAAACACTCAATATTGGAATGATTAGTCGCGTTGATTTGGTGGAAAAGACAAGTGCTAACGGTATTAAGTATTACATGGCATTCCTTCATTTTGAAGAGTGGGAAGACAATGCTGCAACCAGGAATATTCAGTATAAAATTCTAAATGAAGAAAATAATGCTCGATTGGTATACGATGAACCGTGGTATTGGATTCTATTGAAGAATAATAACCCGCTAAGTGATGAAGATGCTGCCCTACAAGAACGTGTTGTTCAACTTGAACAACACGTTGCAAATCTAAATAGTTGGAACACTTATTTATACAATCAGATTAACTTTATTTACTATACACAGAATAATCAACATATGAGTAATGTAGTAGCTTCGCAAATGGTGGAAGCGGACGAGGACGAAGAAGAAGACGATAATTCCTCCATTCCTTCACTTGTTAGCGATGATACGACGATTGAAACACCGGATAATAACAATACACCAGATAATAACAATGCACCAAATAGTCCTCCATCCATTCTACAAAATCAGTTGCGTAGACGGTATCGGCAAATCATTAACCGCGATGAGAATAACTATGTTCCGGTAAATTTGATGAATGCATTTAATAACGAAGAAAATACCAATAATGTAGACCTGAATAGTGCAGAATATAATAATTTGGCTAACTGGTATTAGTTAAAAAATTACAGAAAAAATAAATAAAGAAAAAAGAAAAAAGAAATAAAGAAAAATTCCAATTATGGAATTTTTCTTATGAATTATATTTTTTTATTAATTAACATTATTATTAATATATGTCTATTATTACTACAAATATTAATAATCAAACTATTTTATTTTCAAAAGAAAAAAAAGAAAAATATGGAGAGATTTTCACACCTTATACGCTAATTCAGAAAATGTTTGGATTACTAGACGAATGTGATTTTACGAATCCTAATAGTAAATGGCTCGACGCTGGTGCAGGAACCGGTTTTTTTTCCATATATTTATTTTGGAAACTAGACAATGGATTAAGTAATATAATTAAGGACGCTACCAAAAGGCAAACACATATTATTGAAAATATGATTTTTATGGTCGAAATCCAAGAAGACAATGTAGATACGTTAAGAAATATATTTGGAAATAAGGCTAATATATTTAATCTTGATTATGTTAATGATTGTGGTATACTATTGAATTTAGAGTTTGATTATGTTATTGGAAATCCACCTTATAATGTAAATGGTGTTAAGAAAGTTCCTACTAATAGAGAGAAAAATAAGAAAAAAGATGGACAAACATTATGGTTCGGGTTTATTAAAAATTCCTTACAATTATTGAACCCGGGTGGAAAACTTATTATGATAGTTCCATCTATTTGGATGAAACCGGACAAATCAAAAGCATATGATTTTATGTGTCAATATCAAATCGACAAAATCCACTGTCTTTCAAATACTGAAACAAATAAAATATTTAATGGAAATGCTCAAACTCCCACCTGTTATTTTTTATTAAGAAATACAAAAAGTAATAACTCTATTAATGTTTATGATAAAGATAGATCTACATATACCAATTATAAATTAAAAATTAATTATCCTATTCCTATTTTCGGCGCACATATTATCAATAAATTTATGAAATATGTTGATTTATATGGTTCATTAGCTGTTATTAAAACTAATATGCCAAGTAAAACAGTTACACTTTCTACTAATTACTCAAAGGATTTTACTTATAAAAATATCAATAGTGCAACCATTGATAAGTCTTGTAATCGACCTTGTTTAGATATTAAATATAGCAATGAACCCTGTAAATACTATCAACAAACTAAATTAGTTCTACCTCACAAAATGTATGGGTTTCCCTATTTAGATAAAGAAGGTAGTTACGGTATATGCAATAGAGATAACTATGTTATTGTAGATAATATGGTTAATTTAAATATAATAAAAGAGTTCTTATCTACTAAAACAGCACTATATATATACGAATCAACCCGCTATCGTATGAAATACTTAGAAAAATATGCGTTCGAATTCATACCAAATATACTCAATATGAGCGATTTAATTAAAAATAGACCATTAAACGACGATAATATCGGATTATATTTTGGATTTGATACTGATGATATTAAAAATATTAATAATTTACATCAGAAAAGTTATAATTTTGAATACATAACCTGATTACATAAGCTAAATATGATTTTACACGTATTATATATTACATATTATTTATTATATATTATTAAACTCCAGTCCATATGTAACAAACCTAATATACCAGATATAAAATATATTACTTGTTCAGTCTTGTCTACTTCTATTTTACCCTCTCCTCTTATTATACTATGCCCAAAATCTATCAATAATGCAATAATAATTCCGGCCGTACTTGCAGCTAATAATCTTTTCGTTTGTTTTTCCAACGATGGTATAGCTGGGTCAGTTGGTGTTTTATGTTCAACATAGTACAGTTTTGCTGATGAAACTAAGTATGCTACTTTTGATACTAATAACACTATAATAAAGAGATAATAAACCGGTCTCATATAATAAATAATAATATTTTTAATAAAATTGATTAATCTCTCTAATTAATTAAATATATTGTAATGTGTGAAGTAGCTACAACTAGATTTAACAGTGAAACATGGGATGAAAATACTCAGTGGAGAACTAAAAACAATTGGCCTGGTTGTATTTATGGATTACAAAAAAAAATAAGCGATGGTATATCAATAGACTCGCCCATATTTGTTCTTGAAATGCACAATGACAAAAATAATGTTATGGGTGTGGGTTTAATATATAAAAAATTAGTTCTCAGTAAACGTCCTAAAATATATAAGGACTATAATTATAATTTTTATGTATACAGAAGTAAATATAGAATAGATCGTAGCGAACTAACAGATAAAGAATTGAAAATATTTAAAATGTGTGATATTTTACTCTTTAAAGGTGCAACACACGTTAAAAGGGGGCAGGGAATTATACGTGTTCCTATGTGGATTATTGATAATAATAAATTTAATTTTATTAAACATTTGAAAAAAATGTTTAATAAAAGATTCAGATTGGATATTTTGTAATTAAATGTTTATTTGTCTAACTGAATCAGTTTGTTATTTTTTAATCTATATTTTTGTTTTATTTACACTAGTAATTTGTGTTTTTTGTGTTGTTAACTCCCATGCATCTGTTATTTTTGGTGCCACCTGGTTGTATGTCACGCTCATTTTTGAGAATTCTTCATTGCAATATATACGCAAATTATTGTATTCATTAATGCGATTGTTTAATTCATCTATAAATTTAAGTTCGGTATTTTCATTGTTTTTACTGTTAACTAAAGCAGTAAACATTTCTATTCCAACTGTATTAAATAGTTCATAAATATGAAGTTGTTCTGTTAGTTTACGTCTTTGAATATCATTTTTATATATAGTGGTTTCCATATCATCCTTTGTAATTTTTTGTAAAATATAATCAATGCGCATTTTTTCATAATTTGATAATCGGGCTACTTTTTCACGAATATCATGCAATGTAATATGCGTAATATGATTTAATGTGCGATGTATAATTAACAACGTATCCATATTATTTTTAATATTAGCAGTGTCGGTATGGTGAGTTTCGTTAAATGATTTAATAGCTAGGTTTACCTTCGGTATGATTTGTATTCTAATATCCTGATAACTGCATAGTCCTCCGCAAACAACGTCTCCGGGAGCACGTGGTACGTGTCCATTATTGTTATTGCGTTGATACTGATAAAAGTGTGGGTTATGAATCGTACCGTTATCTATTTTACCAGTTTTCCAACTGAATGCTTTATGACACTCAATACACCACATTTGGTCGCATCCGTCTATTTTCGATATACGTGTTCCACAAGATGGACAAGGTTTGGTTTCTTTACGAATCAGTTCGGCAGATTTGACGTTTTCTTCTTTGCAAGTATGGGGGACGTTTTTATTTGGTCCAATAATTTCAATACATTTTGGACACGTATACATATTACAAAATCCACATTTATATTGAGTAGATAGAAATCCTCTACATTTTTCACTTGGACAAGGCATAATAAACTCTTTTTTTTCTTTTACTTTGTTATTACGAAGATTTGAAGCCTCTCTATAGCATAGAGATTGGTCGTATCTTAATTTGTTCATTTCTGCATTTAATTTTGTTATTTGAATATTCATTTCTCTTGCCTCTTGTTCTTTTAATTCTGCTTTTTTATGTTGTTCGGCTAACTGCATTGTTTCGGGTAATTTGCTTATTTCACGTTGAATAAGCAAAGAACTGCGATGTTTTTTATAATCAGTCGTTATAAAACTTCTATTAAGTTTCATAACCATAAAATTTTGACTCCACGCTTTCTTACAGTTCATACAATGTGGATCGCTTGTTGTTCCTAGTAAATATTGGCGCACACAGGATTTACAAACCGTGTAATTGCAATCACCGAATTCACATCTTACGGATTTCCGTGTGGAATTATTATAATATTCACAGCAAATAGGACATTCGGCAGCCATTTCTTAATATTATGATATATTCTTTTACAAAATCAATTTATTTTCACATAAAAGAAATACAAATTAAGTATATATGGATTTATCTGAACTAGATACGGATATTAATAATTATAATTTACAAGATATATTGGATATTATTGATTTAGATGAAACATCCAGTTATGACGAACGAATTGAAGCTATTGATGAATTAATTAATTCTATGAAACAGCAAAATAAAGGTGACTTGGAAAGTTTTCTAATTCAAGCAAGACGTATAATAGAGGAAAATGAAGAAAATGAAGAAGAAGAGGATGACAGTGGTGAGGATAGCGATGAAGAAGAGGATGAGGAGGTTGCTGAGGAGGTTGCTGAGGAGGTTGCTGAGGAGGTTGCTGGGGAGGTTGCTGAGGATAATGTACTTGTCGGTAAAAATAGATATGAAATACCTGCTCCTGATTGGTATTTAAATCAAGGCGCTGTTAGGACAATTACTCAAGATATGAGTGTTGATACACGGTTTCGTCCGAATTATTATACTACGTTGTCTACTAATTTTACCGTTGATTTACCAGAAATACAGCGTAAGGTTATAAGTATGCGTATATCAGCTATTGAGATGCCTATGACTTATTATTCTATATCGGAAAGTAATGGAAATAATAAAATGCTGATTATTAGTGATTCATCATTCAATAGTATGGATAGTAATTATACTAATGTAAATGATCTTTCATTAAGTAATCCTGAAATTTCATATAGCGACTTACAGGGAAATAGTATGGCAAATTTTGAACCGGTTCAATGTGCTTGGTTATCACAAGTTATTGATGGAAACTATGATACCACATCATGGATGGTTCAAAGTTCGCGTTATAAGGCAGAAACTGCTATAAACGAAGCAATAACACTCGCCACTCCTGGTGCTATTGATAGAAATGGTAATTTTGCAAAATTTACACAACCAACACAATACGATTATTTAAATACTAATTTTACAGAAAGTGCTTTTGAAAATGATGAGAATACCAGACAAGATTTACGATATTCCATTCATCGCATAAACGGTAAATCTACGTTCTCTTCTCCACTACCAGATGATGATATTACCACGACAAGTTATAATTATATTACCAATGAAACCAATCGTAAGCGAATTTCCAAACTTCGTTTTAATATTGATAGTAATGGTAATTTAGATACTAACACTAATATTCAAACTCGATTAGGGTGGATGCTTGGGTTTAGAGCAGCCGAGTATGTTATGGGTGAAAATATTCAGACTTCTACACCTGTAGCAGCCATATCAGAGGGGACCGGCTTCATAACTGGACCGCGTTATGCCTTTTTATCGGTGGAAGATTACATTAATAATTCGCGTCCGTCGTTCATTGTTGCCTACGGAACACATACAAAAGCTAATAATATAATTACGAGGATTAATTTAGCAGGCGGTGGTTACCATAATTTATCGACACGCGATGCTGGATTGACCGGTCACGCTAATAGAACGCGCGAATATTTTGGACCCGTTGATATACAACGATTGACCATAAAATTACAGGATGAGTTTGGCAGAATTATTGATATAAACAATATGGATTGGTCATTTACGGTAACATTTAAGAAATTATACAATTAGAACATTTATTTATTATTACTAAGTTTATTTATTATTACTAGAAAGTATTTTAATTTAAAAGTATTTATAAAAAATAAACTACAAAATATATAAATGAACATTAGTAATTTAAATGTTAATTCGTATTCTGATTCTGAATTATGTAATATATTTAAACTTCCTTCCAACTATACAGTCAATCAACTTGAACACTCTGTTGGTAATTTAACTCAGGTTGTTTCTAATAGTTTAGGAATACAAAATCAAAATGATATTCTTATTTTTATTAATGAATCTAAGAATAGGTTATCAAATAAATTAAAAAATAACAATTCGATGCCGAATCCGAGTCAAATGGACTTTAACGCAAATGTTTACCATAATCTAGCACTACAACCATCTATGGGATTAAATAATCCTAATAAACAAAGAATTAATAAACGTGTTATCTTAATAGATAGTCAGTTTCGTCAGAACGTATTGAAATCTAGTGATAAAGCACCTGGGTTTAATGATCGCGAATTTAATACAGATTTTACACTGGATTTATCCGAACCGCTTCATGATGTTGTTTCGATAAGCATTAGTTCGGTTCATATTCCTACAACTTGGTATGCTTTTGACCATCATTTAGGTAATACTTCCTTTTCGACAAATGGGACGACATATGAATGTCTAAATATTGAACCTGGTAATTATAATTTAACTGGATTACTTGAGGCTATTAAAGCGAAAAATACTAATATTTCTTTTGAAATAGATACTGATAAACACAAAGCATCTATTTATGGTGCTGACTTATCTTTTGTATTCTACAAAAAAGGTGGTCTCATTGATTGTAGTCATACATGTGTCGGTGGTTCATTTGTAAATCAAAATTTAGGATGGAATTTAGGATTTAGACGTGTTGATGCATCGGGTGAGTTATCAAGCGTTAATATACCGAATCTTCAAGTCAACGCAATAACCACAGATGTTCCTGCGTACACTTATGGACCCAAATATTTCTTACTAGAATTGAATGATTACAATCAAGCGCAAATAAATAGTGGTATTGTGAGTGTTGCTGACAGGTCTTCTTCTATTACTGCGATTAATACAGGAGCAAATAGAGGCAGCAACCAGGATAAATTGACAAAGGCTCAAATATATAGCCAAAATGCTATGTTAAGCAAAAATAATGACAAACCAAATACATCCGACCGTGCATATGGACCAGTTTCTAAGGATGTATTGGCGATGATTCCATTAGAAGGAATTGATAAATTAAGACCTCAACCTTTGATAGACGATGTTACAGACATTAATGTTCCACGTGTTTACTCTGGGCCCGTGAAAATAGACAAATTAAGAATCAGATTATTGGATGATAGAGGTAATTTAGTTAATTTACATGATAATGATTGGTCATTTTCATTAATCGTTGAACAACTTCATTAATTTTATTTTTTATTATTATGACTAATAATAAAAAACGTGATAAGAAAGACAAGGTTAAAAAAGAATATAAAGTATCTGAATACAAAACCAAAGAAGAGCGACAAGAACAGGTGAAAACTATTATATCTGAAATTACGAAATTAGGATTATCTGTTCAGTATGAACCTGTTAAAGAACTATATTCATATTTACGTATCTATATTAATGAAGGGATTGTTGTGAAAATTAATATTCCTTTTGATGAAATTAATAGAACTATTGTTGGAGAGCTTAAAATAGGAAAAAAAGAGGAATGTGTGATTTGTTTGAAAAATAATTAAATAGCACACACCGAAGCACCAAAGAAACCAGACGCGATTATTCCTAATACCAATCCTATATGATAATTAAACTGCATTGTTTTGTATATTTTTTGCCACGCTAAACGCTGTTCCTCTTTATCAAGATGAGTAACCATCAAATCGCTTTTGGGAGTTAACATATAATAGAAATAATTAGTTAGAAGTGTCACACCGACCATCATACCAATATTGGTTGTACGAGACATTTTCGTTTTCTTATTATAAAATTTATTAGCAAATAAAAGACCGAATGCTAAAATCAAACCATATGCGTAACCTGTAAGGTAAATATCGCGGCGTTCTACTATAATTGATTCGTATTTTTCTTTTAATTCTGGTGTTAACGTATCGTAAAACGCCTGCTTATAATTAGTCTTATCTGCCCCAATAGAGAGATATATGTTTGCAATTAAAAAAACTAAGCCAATAATACAAAGTGTTGAACAATTCATATATTTATTATTAATATTTTATTATTTTACATATTTATTATTTTACATATTTGCACAGTTTATTATCAATTATTATAAAGATATTTATCTATTAACAATTCCGTTTTTCTATAAACATAGTATTTAATTAATTCTGAATTATCATTGTAAAATATGTCCGGAAAATTGCTTTTATTTCTCTCTTCAAAATCAGTTTTACACGCTTCAAGTATATCCATTATTTCAGAATATCCTGTTTTATTAATTTTTTTCCATTCGTTTACCAAATAATAGCAAGCATTTAATTTGATTGTTGAAGATGCATAGGATATTTTATATTTTTCTTCGAGCTTTTGTTCTATCCATAATTCATTTATTTTTTCAAATTGTTCTTTAATAATATTATTTATTTCCATCGAAAAATCGGTTAAACTATCAATTGAATACATTGAAATTGTATTATAATATTATTGATTTGTATTATAATATTATTATGGTTTCATTTCTCATTTATATAAGAAGGTAATGGAATATTTGGAATTAACGTAGCTTTTCGTTCCTCGTCAATGCACCACGTAATTGTTAATGGAACATCTTTTGCGTCTGGCGCCTTTGACGTCCATTTTTCTTTTTGGAATAGGGTATATAATTTTTTTACGCGATTTGTTAGTCCACCTGCATTTCGTGGTGGAATATGTTTTACTGCCCATTCAAATTGTAGCGCCTCTATATTATTACGAAATCCTTCTACTAAACATAGGTGTTGCCAGCCAGCACCTTTCCCTGTGGTATATTTAGCACCACCACTAATCACTCCATTATGTTGCCGTAATCGTCGTGTAGGATCCGGCGAAACACCGGCATATGTGTAATGTTCGTTATATATGATGTAGAAAATCCATTTTTTTTCGGTTGCCATTTGTATAATATATTGACTAATTAATTTAAGTATAATTTATTTACATACATTAAATGAATACATATACCCCGCAGTTATATTCTATAGATGATGATATTGCATGGAAAACATACTTGGATAATTACGGATTTGTCGTAATTAAAGATATATTGGATGATGGAACCTATACTGACTTGTTTACTCAGTTCTATTTGGATTGGAGTCACGTTACTCCTAATTTTAATTTCCACGATGTAAATACGTGGATACCTGAAAATAGTCCTATGATGTGGGACATTGGTATGATAACTGGCTATGGTTTGGGTCATGCTAAGTTCCAATGGGGATTGCGGACAAATGAAAATATACTGAATATATGGAGAAAATTACACAATACCAATGACTTAGTGGTTAGTTATGATGGATTTTCGGTTTTTTTCTCTCCAGAACAACAGTCGGGGGTCTGGTTGCATGTAGACCAAAATCCAAAAGATACTTTGTATTCTATTCAGGGAGCTTATAATTTTTTACCAGTAAATGAAGATGATGCAGGGTTTATTGTAGTTCCAGGTTCTCACAAAACCTTTTATGTTGATTTAGATGAATCACATAAATTTATTCCGGTTGATCCAGAGGATGTTCACGTTGATTATGCTGTAAAACTGCTTATACCTGCAAACTGTTTCGTATTATGGAACTCGAAAACTCTTCACGCTAATGTCGGTATGAGTCAAACAAAAGAAGTTGAATTAAATAGAGTTACTTCTTATATTTGTTATTTCCCTAGAGAACAAAGACCGGAAAACATTTTACAGAAAAGAATACGCGCATATCATAATGTTATTAATTGTGGTCACTATGCAATCGATTACAATCCAAAAAGAAGGGTATATAGTGATATAAATGATTTAGAATCTCAAAAATTTAATGTAATTAAACCTATTTATGACATTAATGGGCAAATCCCAGAGGATATTGTTCAATTAATATAGGTTTTATTTAAGATATAAAATTATGATATAAAATTATGATATAAAATTATAATTAGTGTGTATTATTAATGAATGTCGATAAATTATTTAAAATATTATTATACTTTTTTTTATTTAATATGAATGTTTCGTTTTTATATACTAAACAAGACCGATTGCGTGTTCAACTAAGCAAATTTAATAAGTTTGGTGTTATTGGTAAAAATGAATGTTGTGATATAATTAATAAATGGAAGCAAGAAAATATAGAGGATAAAGAATACCGCATTATGCTTGATAAGGGTATGCGCCAAATATTCGACAATAATGTGTTTCCTTTGTTTGTAAATAGAATAAATGCTCAATATATCATAATTAATTTAGTTGGTGAGGAAAATGTAAATATAATTAATATTCTTGATAATAAAAAAAACACATGGCATATTGATAAAGCTATTATGGAATATCATGTGTTTTTAGTCGAACAAAATTATAATCCAAATTATTATGAATTAAAAAATAATAATATGAAACATTTTTGGAATATTTTTATATTAAATTTACTAAGTGAAGAGGAAAATAAACTGATATACTTCAAAAAAAATAATTATATTAAGTTTTTAGAAGAAGATACTATACAAAAGGCCAAAAAACGTAACAGTAAATAATTTATTTTATTTTTATTGTCTTATTTTTTTTAACTTTTAATTTACATTTTTTGGTTTTACTCAATATATTACCTTTTTGTGCTTTTGTAATATTTTCATATAATGAGAATGATAATAAATATTCTTTTTGTTCATTAGATAAATTTCCTTCCCCTTGTTGTTTTTGATTTAATATAGATTTTTTATCATCTGTATTTAGATTATAATATTTTGCTAATGATTCATCGTCCATAGATATGTTCATTTTTGTTACATCTGGAAATACGCTGAATGTTCGTGTGCTTATAAATTTTTGTGCCGTTTTAAGAGAGTTAATAATTGTTAGAGCTAAGTCTGTCATAAAAAATTTTTGTATTTTTTTAAGTTTTGTTATATTATTGTCTGGAATTTCTATGTAATATGATACTCGTCCGCCAACATCTAATATTCCATCTATATCTAATATTGGATATCCCATTGAATAGTTAGGTAGTATTAATTTTGGTCTATTATTTTGTACAACACTACAGTTTTTAGAATATGAAATATGCATTTTTTTATGAACATAATTAAGGAGAGGATATGTGTGTGTTTGCGAATATGACGATGAATATGTGTTTGTATCCTTTTTCTCTTTAGCAGGTGTAAATTTGTAATAATTTTCCAACGAATCCTTGTTTTTTGATAATATTTTATTGATTAAATTTATATTTTTATTAGGAATTATCATATGTTTATTTATGTCAAATGGTATTAATTTATCAAATAAATTATCGTGTATAAGTGTTTTATTTGATGGTTTGCTGTTTTTAATTAAATAGTAACATAATGGCAGTGAACCTGCTTTTTTGTCGAATAATTTATATGCATTTACTACGTCGAAGTTTTTAATAAGCATAATTTGTTTTGTTAATATTTTTTTGGCAAGTGGTGATTTTAACTCTGTCCAACTATTAGGCGTAAAAAATAAACAATATCCATTAGTTTTTAATATATCTAATGAATAATCTACAAATTTACCCCATACAACTGTTGCCCCTTTATCACTTCGACCCTTTCCTTTCATACCATTAATATTGTAAGGGGGGTTTCCCAATATGACATTGAACTCACTTATTTTAAATTCGTTTTGCCATTTTGTTGTTTCATTTAAAAAATCACTTTTTGAAATATTTACTTTTTCTCCAAATATTTTTTTACATTTGTTAACATTTATTTGAGATATTTCAACCATATACAGCATTTTTTCTATTATATGTGCTCTCCTTTTTTCACTATTAGGTTGCCATTTTTTTAACCCATTATCTAAATAATAAAACACCAATATTGAAAAATTACCTATACCACTTCCCGGATCAAGCCATTTATTTGTGTGATTTGTCCAAATACTTTTGGGTAATTGGTTTAACATTTCTATAATCAAATTAAAAGGTGTAAATACTTCTCCTAGTTTTACTTTTTTTTTTTGATTAACACTTCCATTGCTATTAATAATTTTTTCTATTTCATCCAAATTTTTATCATATATTAATGAAACCATTAATATATAATAATATAATTTATTTAGCACAATCACGGATTCGAACCATGGACCTTTGCATTACAAGTGCAATGCTCTACCTACTGAGCTAATTGAGCATATATTAATTATTAATTATTTTTTGTTTTTAAATGTTTTTATGTTTTATAATCCTATATTTTATAATTCTATTTCTTGATAGTTGTTCATATTATCTTTATTAAATTCTATTCCAAACTCACGAAGACTTTTCTTACCTTGTGTGTGTAGATATTTTTCAAACCACATATTGATTGCATACTCTTCGTAGTTTTGTAACATTTCTTCCCCTGCCTTCACGTCACGAGTTAAATAAGTTAATTTTTTTCCGCCTTGAATTTGGAAAGAAATGTTATTATTTGAAGAATGATTTGTATACAATGGTTGTTTATTTACATATACATAATCTGTATTAATATCGGAATTTTGGCAACGGCTATGACCAAAATTTAAAATCAAATCTTCATCGGCTAACCTAATTTCTTGAATATTTTTAAATATAAGCAAATCTGTTTCTATTTCTTGTATTCGAACTACTTTTCCTTTTTCATAGTCTCTTGAGAAAAATCGCCCTTTTCCTGCATTAGGAATACACGAATCCTTTACTTCGCTTTCGATAAAAAATCCACCCGAATCCATTATCTATATATGAAATATAATATTTTAAAGTAGTTTTAAAATATTATATTCGAAGTGTTATTTTATATACGAAGTGTTATTTTATATACGAAG
>CEQN01055861.1_pt1 | contig 15611 bp, 14 predicted proteins | sample 427011 | NCBI WGS metagenome assembly CEQN01 (sample SAMEA2621277, study PRJEB7988) | marine metagenome | biome: marine biome (ENVO:00000447); feature: deep chlorophyll maximum layer (ENVO:xxxxxxxx); material: "saline water (ENVO:00002010), including plankton (ENVO:xxxxxxxx)" | depth 120 m
AATCTTTCAATTTATCTTTCACTTCATCCCATAGAGCAGCTTGTTGAAGAGAATTTTGAACAAGTTCATCCATATCACCTCGATATCCATTAATGCGCGCACCAAAAGCGACATTTTCATAGATACTTTTAGGAAAAGGATTTGGTTTTTGAAAAACCATTCCGACTATTCTTCGGACCTCCACAGGATCAACCGCAGGGCCATACAATTCTTCTCCATCAATTTTAACTTGACCTTCAATACGAGCGATAGGAATGAGATCATTCATACGATTTATACAACGAAGTAACGTACTTTTCCCGCAACCAGAAGGACCAATTAATGCAGTTATCTTATTACGTGCGACGTCAAATGAAACATCATCAATAGCCTGTTGATTAGCATACCAAAGTGCCAATTTTTCTATTTGCACAATTGGATCATCAATAATTAAATTCGTGCTAAGTACAGAAGTATTTTGGGACGTATTACTCACTTCACTTTCATTTGAAGCTTCTTCTTGAGTGTTTGAAATCATTATTTCCTCATTAAATACAAATTTAATTTACCATTTATATATTTTTATTCGTTCATCTACCATTTCCATGACCAAATCGATAGCGAAGACTTACTGCAATAGCATTCATAACGAGTAATGCAATCAATAAAACCATTATCCCAGTTGCTGCAAGATCTTGGAAATCATGTTGTGGTCGCGCAGCCCAGTTATAAATTTGGATAGGCATTACTGTAAAATCATCCAAAAGATGTTCAGGAGTAAACGCAACAAATGTCAAAGCACCAATAGTAATTAACGGTGCTGTCTCACCAATCGCACGCGACAAAGCGAGAATAGTACCTGTCATCACCCCAGGTAATGCCTCTGGCAAAACATGATGTCTGACAGTTTGCCAACGAGTAGCACCAACACCGTATGAAGCTTCACGAATTGAAGGTGGCACTGCCCTCAATGACTCCTGAGATGCAACAATAACAACAGGAAGAATCAGTAATGCTAGAGTCAATCCACCTGTAAGTACTGAACGCCCAAAATCATTTAACCCGAGATCTTCTAAAGATGGGCCCACACCAATAGTGCCTCTTACAAAAATCTGCAGTCCTAGCAATCCGTATACGATAGAAGGTACACCAGCAAGATTTGAAATGTTAGTTTGTAATATTTTAGTAACCCAATTTTTAGGAGCATATTCTTCAAGATATATTGCAGCGGAAACACCCACAGGGAAAGCTATCATTGCAGTTGTTCCAATTACCCAAAGTGAACCCCAAAAAGCCGATTTAAAGCCTGCTTGATCTGGCTTTCGTGATGGAAAAAGATCAAGAAATTCTAATCGAAAATATCGGATACCATCTCGCCAAACTTCAACGAGCATAATGATCAGTACTGCAACACCAACCAATGCTCCCAATAAAGCAACAATGCCAAATATACTACCTGTTAAGTGACGACGAGCCAATTTGACATTAAAAAGGTTCGAACGAAAAGAAGTTCTTGAAGGATCTGTCGTCATTCGTAACGCTCCTTATATCGAGAAACGATACGATCACTAATCAAGTTCATAATGAGCGTAATTGCAAACAATGTCAGAGCAACCGCAAATATAGTCCGGAAAACAGTTGTACCCTGTGGTGTATCGCCAAGAGAAACCTGCACAATATATGCTGTCATTGTCTGAACACTTTCAAGAGGATTGGCTGTAATACGTGGAGTTGCTCCGGCAGCTAATGTAACTGCCATAGTTTCACCAACAGCACGTGAAACTGCAAGAATATATGAGGCAACAATACCACTTAATGCTGCCGGAAAAGTGACACGTGTCACAACTTCAAATTTTGTAGAACCAAGCCCATACGCTGCTTCACGAAGTGAAGCAGGAACAGCACGAATTGAATCATCTGATATAGAAGAGACCATCGGTACAGTCATAATTCCAACGACGATCATTGCCGATAATGCATTAAATACACCTATATCAGGAAAAATAGTTGCTTTAAGTAATGGTGTGATCCATGTCAAAGCAAAATAACCATAGACGATCGTAGGTACACCTGCTAATACTTCTAATATTGGCTTCAAAATATTACGGACCTTAGGTTTTGCATATTCTGAAAGGTATACAGCAGCTAAAGTGCCAAGCGGTAAAGAAATTAATGATGCACCTAATGCAATAAGTAAAGTCCCACATATTAAAGGAAGAACTCCGAAACCAGCTGATGGGAATAAGGGTGTCCAACGAGTTCCAAAAAAGAAATCTTGAGGCTTTACTTCACCAAAGAATGACAATCCCTCGGCAAGCAAGATAGCTACAATCCCTACTGTAGTTAGTATCGTAATTGCCGCACATATCATCAAGATAGTAGCAACAATACTTTCAGATAAACGACGGGAGCGACGACGCCGAAATCGCGTCGTCGCTCCCGAAGAGTTAATTACCGAAGAAGAATCTATTGCCATTTGGCTTCCATGTCTTCGACTTTCTTTTTTCTATTAACCTTTTATGGTTGATTCAACCAAAGCTCGAGAAGCTTCAATCTCAGCGTTGGCCACACTAGTGTAACCAACTTCACCTACAAGAGGAATGCTTGCATCACTCAGATAGTAACGAACAAATTCACGCACTTGTGGTTTCTCGCGTAGAGAGTCTGCACGCACATAAATAAACAATGGTCGTGAGAGCACATAACTACCATCTGCAACAGTTGCATTTGAAGGTGTTACACCTTCAACAGGAACTATCTGAAGTTTGTCCATGTTCTCTATGTAGTATGCATAACCAAAGTAACCAATAGTGTTTTTACCACCGCTAATACCAGTTACCAACACATTGTCATCAGTTGATGCAGTATAATCTGCACGTGCACCACCTAAGTCTTCTGTAATTTCTTCGTTAAAGAAATCAAAAGTACCTGAATCAGTGTCTGGTGCATAAATATCAATATCATCAGATGGCCAAGATGATTCTACTTGGTTCCATTTCATTATCGTGCCCTCAGATGGAGCACCAAAAATAGTCCCTAGTTGTTTTTTGGTAACACCTGCACCCAAGAAGGCATTTTCTTTGCTCGTAACAACTGCAAGTCCATCAAGACCAACAAGAATTTCAATATACTCAACACCTTCATCAGCGCAAAGCTTAACTTCTGATTGTTTAATAGGTCGTGATGCATCTGATATATCAGTTTCGCCAGCACAGAATTTCTTGAACCCGCCACCAGTACCAGAAACACCTACAGTCACACGTACATCTTTTGCGACTTTACTAAATTCTTCAGCAACTGCTTCAGTCACAGGGAATACTGTACTAGAGCCATCAACTTTGACATCACCAGCGAGACTGGAGTAGTTGCCAGCACTTGCAGTGGTCGCAGCACTAGCAGTCGATTCTGTTTCATTCTCTCCATTACACGCTATAGCAAATAGTGTTAGACAACCAACAAGAAATCCAATGCCAAGAAAACGGCTTATTTTGAGCGATTGCGCCATATATTTTTTTTCCTCATATTCTTCGCCAGAGAGATACCGAATCAATTCTCTGATGACTCAACTTTATTTGTTGTTATGAGGATCAATCATGTTCGTTAAACGAATATTAACAAAAAATATGAATTTGATGATTATTATTTGTGTGTCAGAAATATAGAAAGTAGATCGATAGAAAACAATGGATACTCAAGATTTTAATAAAATTACAGCTAAGAATGTTAATATTCTTTTTCTGTGCACTCACAATGCTGGAAGATCACAAATCGCCGCTGCAATTGCCAACCATCTTGGAAAAGGAAAGCTGAATGTCTACATGGGAGGCTCAGAGCCTGCAGAAATGATTAATCCTCTGGTAGTTCAAGTAATGGAAGAAATCAATATCAATATCAAGCATTACACTCCTCGACCATGGACTTCTGAAATGCTTAAAATAGCGGATATTGTAATAACAATGGGATGTGGTGATAGCTGTCCAATATATCCTCATACAAAATATATTGACTGGAAAGTCTCTGACCCGCATGGTGAACCTATAGAAATTATAAGAAAAATCCGTGATGATATTTATATAAAAGTTGAAGAAATACTTGTGGAGTTGGGAGTAATAAGTGAATAGGATGTTGCAAAACTTAATGAGCAGAGGTAATGGTGGAAAGTTTATAGCAGAGTGTATTGGAACATTTCTATTGGTATTTTTTGGGACAGGTTCAGTGGCAACTGCTGTCTTTACTGGTGCGCCAGTCGGACTTTGGCAAGTAGCTGTTATCTGGGGGTTTGGACTTACCTTTGCTATCTATGCAACAGCAAGCATCTCGGGGGCTCACCTTAACCCTGCAGTTTCTTTAGCAATGGCAGTTTTTAGATCGAAAGAATTTCCAGGTTCACAATTATTACTTTACTGGATTGCACAATTTACTGGTGCAGCCATCGCGGGAATAGCTGTGCTACTAAGTTTCAGCAAATTTATTGAACGATTTGAAAGTGAACACGGACTCATTCGTGGTCAAGATGGTAGTCAGCTCAGTGCAATGGCCTTTGGAGAATATTTCCCTAACCCAGCAGTATTCGGTACAGATGCATCAGCTTTTGAACTCATTTCCCCGCTTGGAGCCGCCTCAATCGAAGCATTCGGAACGGCTATTTTAGTTTTTATGATCTTCGCCTTAACAGATAAACAGAATCGATCTGCACCAAGTAGTGTTATAGCGCCATTTTTTATTGGATTCACTCTGGCAGCACTTATTAGCCTTTTCGCACCACTAACACAAGCGGGATGGAATCCTGCACGAGATTTTGGACCTAGAGTAATAGCATGGTTAGCTGGATGGGATTCAATGGCCATTCCAGGACCAAGAGATGGATTCTGGGTATATATCATAGGTCCTTGTATAGGTGGATTGATAGGAGGTTTTATATATAGTAACTTACTCAGTAAGGCACATATATTTAACAATTCTCTAACCGACAAACAAAACTGATATCATATAATCGATCTATAATATTTTCACAAAACTGCTGTTTTGTGTGATAGGGGTTGACATGGTTTCATCAGATTCAATTACTCCTGAACCAACAGGGGCAGGAGGAGCCCGTAGAGAATTCAGTCAACAATTGGATTCTCTGCAGGATACATTGTTAGAAATGACTTCAATGGTTGATAGTGCAATTATTGAAGCTATGCAAGCTTTGGAAACTCGTAATATTCCACTTGCTGAAAAAGTTAATAATGCAGATCAAGATATAAATAAACTAGAACTCAAACTCCAAAATCAATGCATTGAATTAATTGCGTTGCAAAGCCCTCTCGCTGGAGACCTTCGCTTAATTATGTCAGTATCACAAATCGCAACTGAACTGGAAAGAATAGCTGACCATGCTGGTGGTATTGCAAGGATCGTCCTCTTAATGGAAGACGAACCTTTAGTAAAGCCACTAGTTGACATCCCTATTCAGGCTGAAAAAGCACGAGCAATGCTCAACAAAGCTATGAAAGCATTCGTTGAACGTGATGTAGAAGCCTCATATAGCGTAGACAAAGACGATGATGAAGTAGACGCACTTTACGACCATATTTATCGAGACTTAATAGATGTAATGGTCAGTGATCCTTCGGTCATCGAACCTGCAACATGGCTACTTTGGGTCGCACACAATCTTGAGCGTATTGCAGATAGATCTACAAATATTGCAGAACGCACAATTTTTACTGCTACCGGTGAATTATCACCTGACATGTCATCATCTTCTTATTAATGATGCTCGATGTTTTATACTAAACCAGTAACTAAAGAACCCTAAAGAGTTAGTGAACCAATGTTTTTTACTGCCAAAAGAATTGTTACCCCCGAACAAATGGATTTATCTTTAGAGATTCGCCGTCAGGTTTTTATACAAGAACAAGGTGTCGATCCAGAAGAAGAAATAGATAATTTCGATGATATTGAAAAGAATAAAGATATAGCGATACATGTACTAGTTTTTGAAAATAACCAACCAATAGCAACAGGTAGATTACTGCTGGATTCATCTGACAATGAATATGCACACATCACTCGAGTAGCAGTCTTACTAGAATATCGAAAAAAAGGCGCTGGTCTTGCCGTTATGCACTGGCTACAGGACATGGCGAAGCAAATAGGAAGAGATGGAATCACTCTCGCAGCACAAACACACGCCATCGGATTTTATGAAAAGCTAGGGTATATAGCACGTGGAGAAATTTTTTTAGACGCAAAAATTGAACACCGCTGGATGGACTTAGTTTTTGAGAATTAGATAGCTTTGGCATCAAATTCCTGCTGGGTTCAATTTCTTAAACTTTCTGCAATCTCTGGGTTGGCTATTAATGTCGACTGACGCCAAGACACAAGTTCCTCAGGATTAAATCTGTCAAATAATTCCCATCCTTTTTGGCCACGTGTCCAGACTTCACATTTGGCAGATTGCGCAAGAAGTATGCAAGCTGCTACATCCCATATATGTGGATCAGGATTTTTGGATGCTTGCAACGCACCTGCAGCAACAAGAGCACCTTCTAATGCCGTTGACCCAAGATTACGGTATTCCAATGAATTTAATTGTGCCTCTTTAACTGGTGTAGTAACAATTCCTCTCATTTTTCCCTGATTAAGACGTCCCAATCCATCCAAAATTTGATCATCTAATTTTAATGGCCCGCCAAGATGTGTATGATAAACACCCGGCATACCCATGTGAGTAGCAACCCCCCAAATAGCAGCTGCAATAGGCAGTCCACGCTTAAGAATACTTATCGAACAACTAAAAAAAGGTAACCCATTTACAAAATTTTGCGTCCCATCGATAGGATCAACAACCCAAGTAAATTCTTTTGAGTCATCAAATACATCAGAAAATTCTTCACCTAAAAAAGCATGGTCAGGATATTGTTTTTTTATTTCCTCTGAGATCATTTTCTCAACAGCGCGATCGATATCAGATACAGGGTCCCGTGGGTTTATATTTTTAGAACTAGAATCTTTGTAACTAATAGTAATTTCTTGAGAAAGGCTAGCTACAATCTGTTTACCAGCTTTGTTAGCCAAATTATAAGCAAAATTTTCAAATTCTTGGGCAAGTTTTTGATCAGTTTCAGAAAAATTATTCATTAGTTAGTTAGGATACTATTACTTTCTTCGATTATATCTAATAAAGCACTAATCACTTCCACAAGATCAAAATCTGAAGGAGTAAAAATATTCTTGATACCACGTTGCTTAAGTAAAGGGATATCTTCTGCAGGAATGATACCGCCGAAGATTACGTCGATATCATCTTCAGCTCCAATTTCTTTCAGGGCGTTCATAAGTTGATCTGCTATCTCAATATGAGAGCCACTTAAAATTGAAATACCAATTAAATGAGCTGCTTCATCAACTGCAGACTTGACTATATCTTCAGGAGTCAATCGGATGCCTGAATATACGACTTCGAATCCCGCATCACGTGCTGCAACTGCAATTACTTCAGCGCCATTAGAGTGGCCATCTAAGCCAGGTTTCCCTACTACAATTCGTGGCCTACGACCGGTGGAAGTAGCAAAATGATCTGTTCGTTGACGTAATTCAAGCATTTTTTCAGCTTTCAAACCTAAGTGTTGACCTTCAATACCAGTAGGTGGGCGATACTCACCAAAAGCTTTTCGAAGAACATCGCTCCACTCACCAGTGGTAACTCTTGCCAAAGCACATTCAATAGAGGCTTCCATCAAATTATCTCCACCAATTGCCGAACGATAAAGATTATCTAATGATTCAGAAACTCTTTGAGCATTCCGATTTTTTTTGGTTTTCGCTAATGAATCAATCGTCCAACGCACGTCATCAGGGTCTACTCGGAATATTGCGCCCTCATCAGTTACTAAAGGAGATTCAATAGCCTCAGTCCACCGATTAACACCAACTACAATACGTTCGCCTGAATTAATGTCACTAACACGCCGAGCCATAGAGCCAACCAATTGTGATTTCATATAGCCTGACTCAACTGCAGATTGAATCCCACCCATTTCCAATATTTTCTCAATTTCTTTATTGGCAGAATATTTAAGTGCATTGACTTTCGAATTTATAACAGGTGAACCATCAAAAATATCAGGATATTCCAGTAAATCACTTTCAAAAGCTAAAATCTGTTGTAATCTCAATGCCCATTGTTGATCCCAAGGCGTAGGCAAACCGAGTGCTTCGTTCCATGCAGGTAATTGAAGTGCTCGACATCGAGCATTCCGACTTAAGGTTACACCCAATGTTTCAAGTAAAATTCGCCATGCGTTATTTTCTGGTTGTTGCTCTGTCAAGCCAAGAGAATTTACTTGCACACCATAGCGGAAACGTCTAAAGCGAGGATTCTTTACACCGTAGCGATTTTCAGTAATTTCATTCCACAACTCAGTAAATGCCCGCATCTTAGACATTTCTTCAACAAAACGAATCCCAGAATTAACAAAAAAACTAATTCGGCCTACAAGAGCTTCAAATTGATCGCCTTTAATTTCCCCACGCGATTGAATTTGATCTAGTATTCCAATTGCATTAGCCAAAGCAAATGCCAGTTCTTGAGCTGGTATAGCACCAGCTTCTTGCAGATGATATGAGCAAATATTTGATGGATTCCATCTCGGAATAGCCTCTAAACAATACTCATACATTTCAGCAATTAACCGCAAACTATTATCTGGTGGGAAAATATAAGTTCCACGTGCTAAATATTCCTTAACAATATCATTCTGAGTAGTACCTTGTAATTTTGAAATGTCTTCGCCACGCTCTTTTGCTAAAGCGACATAGAGTGCTAATAACCACATAGCAGTTGCATTTATTGTCATCGAGGTGTTCATTTGTTCAAGGGGAATATCTTCAAAAAGCACATGGAAATCATCCAGTGAATTAACCGGAACTCCTACCTTACCCACTTCAGGAAGAGCTAGTGGATGATCAGAGGAATATCCAGTTTGAGTGGGAAGATCAAATGCGATAGATAGTCCTGTTTGACCTGCTGCTAAATTTTTTCTATATAAATCATTAGAAGCACGTGCACTAGTATGACCTGCATAGGTGCGAAAAATCCAAGGGCGATCTTCTATAAGCTCGCCTTCATCATTATATAGATGATGCAGTTGCTGCTCTTCAAGAGACACTGTATCTCCCCTTATTGTTCAATTCAGTAATATTTACATAGATCAAATGACATGCCTAGTCATTACTGCGAAGAAATTTTTCTACATCGCGAAGAATATCATCAGAAGATGGTAAATCATCATCAGTATTAATACGGCCCGTAAAATTATTTATTACCTCTTCATAACTTGCTTCCATTTCTTCAAGAGCACGTCGAAATTCTTCGGAACTAGCCATCTCTTGATCAGCTCTTGTCTTTAGATCATCCGCCGCACTCTCAAATTCCGAAAGAGTCGTTTTGGTACCTGCAAGACGATCAAAAATTTCCACTAGAGCTAACACTACTAAAGGATTTGGAACTACCCCTAAGTAATTCGGAACTACAGCAGTTAAGCCACCAGTATGACCTCCAGCATTCATCTGTAAAGAACTGAGTACGCCTCCGATATCAACAGGCCCACTATAGTCATTGTCAATATCTGGTAAATCCAAAGCCTGAGCCAATTCTTTATATTTAGTAGTAAGGCGGATCAGAACAGGACGAGTATGTGGAACAGCACCGGGCCAAGTACGAATAACTAACAAATCTCGAATAGATTGTTGCTCGATAAAATTATGTAATACATCAGAAAATGTAGGCCATTTGAGATGTGGTTCTACCCCTGTCATTACTAAAATATCACGCGTAAAATTATCGGATTGTATTAATAAAATTTCATTTTTAGGCCATTCGATTAAACGCTTCCCATCTTCTGAAGAAACAACAGGTGGAGTTACTGAAAAATCATAGAAATCTTCAGGGGCTATCGTTGCAATAACTTCAGCATCATGAAATTTCGCAAACCGACTCAGTGATGTCACAGCCGTAGTGTTAAATCCGTTTCTACGAACAAAAGATGCCAGCATAATTGGATCACGCAATAACCCTGCTTTTGGAAATGCATCCGTTAAGTTTAATAATGATTCATTTTCCATAGTAATCCTAGTCAGAGCTAACTATGACATTAACTTTTTCAGCTCTAATTCTACTTCTTCTAAAGACATAATTCCTTCAAATTTTGCTGAAACTTCACCTTTTGAATTAAGTATAAAAATAAATGGCTCCGACAAAAGTTTCCATTCAGTGACAGATTTAGTTGGGAATAGACCTTCTCCAGATCTAGCTTTTTCCAAATCAAATGGTTCAATGTGTACAAAATTGATCTCATTGCCATAAATTTCATACAAAGGATTCACAATGTATTCCATAGTCGGAGCACAAAATTTAGTCTGACAAAATCCAGGAGTTACAAAAGCAACTAAAGCTGGTTTAGGTGATTCTATGGCTTCCTTAATTGTCATATTATGTAAATCTGGATTAGGAGGAAGGCTCGAGTCAATTTCACTAATGTCCGCAACATCTGACACTAAAGCCTGGATAGATGCTGGAGGGATTTCACCTAACTGAGGCTCAGATGTTCTTTCTTGTACAAATAATGAAAGTTGTAAGTCTTGATAGGTTTCATCATTCTCTTTGTCAATAACATCTAAAGCCAAACCCCAACGACCTGCATTATCGAAGTTAACGTATGCTACGTAGACAGTAACCTCTTGACCATCATGTTCATGAGAATGTTCACCTTCTTTCGAGTGCGTATGTGCACCTACGGGAACTAAACTCACTGGAATAAAAGATTTTTGATCAATTAATACAGCACCAGATGGATTAGATTCTGGATTTTCACCTAATTGGAAAATACGTGCTTCAATGTCTAATCCTCCAATTGGCCTACCCTTATTAAACATACCTATAGAAATTCTATTTAAACCTTTGCCAAAATTAGAGTTCAAAACAGAAGGTATAAATGGCTTTTGATCGACAGATCTCCCTATATGTTCAGCATCCCACATTAGTGATTCAGTTTCTGAAGAAGAACAACTAAAACTCACAATTGAAATTGCCAAAATAGAAACAAAGACACATACCGAAATAGTAATACGCATGATCTACCTGAAACTGTAATGACTTTCTTTTAGATTACTCAGTAACTATATCGAAATGGTTCGTTACAATACAAAGAGACTACATTGAGTCAATTAGGAGTTGATGATGCCACACACAGAAGTAAATGGATTCCAATTATTTCATGATGAAATTGGAGAAGGATCACCAATATTATTTCATCATGGTTACACAAGCTCTCACGATACCTGGTTGAATAAAATAGCCCCGCAACTCAGTGATACTTTTCGCTGCATAGTAATGGACAGTCGTGGTGCCGGTGACAGTGAACATACAATTGATGGTTATACAATAGAACAATACGTTGAGGATGTGATAGGACTCGCGGATTCTTTAGGTTTAGAAAAATTCACTTTTTTGGGGCACAGCATGGGAGGAGGCATCGGTATGCAACTCGCAATCAATCATCCCGAAAGGCTAGAAAAGTTGATTTTAGTAGCTCCAATTCCCTCAGGAGGCACGACGCCTCCAGCCGAACTTACTGCAGTTGCAAAAGCAATGAAAGAGAGACAACGGCAATTACGTAATGACCCTGACAGACGAGATAAAATGATTCAAGAACGTCAAAAAATGCAAATTCGGGAAACCTCCATACAAGACATTGAAAATTCTGTTGATCGTGCCCTGTCGATATCTGAAGGACACTTTGAACAATCAATAGAAACTATGGAACAATTTAATGTCACCAATCAATTAGGCAATATCGTTACACCCACATTAATGATTTCTGGTGCAGCTGATGTACTGGCAAAAGCCAATATGGAAGACTTGCAACGCTTGCCTAATGCGACAATCCATGTTTTTAGTAGAGTTGGACATAGTCCACATAATGATGTTCCCGAAGAATTTGCTAAAGTAGTAAACGATTTCTTGGAGCACGGTGTAGTCAATCCGGAGACCATGCAAAACAGGGCATTAGAATCTCTTGCAGAATAATTAACTTGAATTTCTTATTTCAGGACTCAACAATTCGAACGCGTGATGCTGGAGTGTTATGTAAACAAGTTTCACAGCGATAATGTACTTCAACTTGATGACCACACTCTTGATCAATGAGTTGAAGATCATGGTCTGCCCATCGTTGTCCCCATTCAGACATAGCACCAATGACTTTACCCAGACCATGCCCCTTACGAGTTAATTGATAATATCGACGTGCAGAATCCTTACTTGGATCAGCTTCACGTACAATAATATCTACTGATTCTAACTTTCTAAGACGATCAGTTAATACGTTAGAAGCAATGCCTGTAATAGAAAGTTGTAGTTCAGAAAATTTTGTACGACCACGTAAAAGATCTCTTACAACCAATAAACTCCAACGATCACCTACTACATCCAAAGTGGCACCAATTGGACAACGAGGTGCATGTAATTTTTGATCCATTTATATACCTTAATGAAATTAAATTTACTTCAATTTCATATTACTTGTTTTATGCAAGTAAATAAATATAAAAAATTGGTACATTAATTGCTCAATCATGAAGGCGTCAAATAGACAATATGAAGAATTCCATCGTAGAAAAGCTAATCAACAAAGAAAGACTTACTCAATCGGAAGCATATGAGTTAATCGATTTAGAAGCTGATATTGATGTTTTTAAATTAGCTTCTTCAGTTCGCGATCAAGGATTTGGGAATACTGTTACGTATTCAAAAAAAGTGTTTATCCCTCTAACCAAACTCTGTAGAGATGTTTGTCACTATTGCACATTTGCACAACCACCTCAACCTGGAGAAAACGCATATTTAAGACCTGAAGAGGTATTAGAAATTGCACGACAAGGAAAGGCCGCTGGCTGCCATGAAGCGCTTTTTACATTGGGTGACAAACCTGAATTACGCTATCCTTCTGTGAGAAAAGAATTAGCTGAACTTGGATATGCAACTACTATTGACTATCTCATCGCAATGGCAGATTTGGTATATCAAGAAACCGGTTTATTACCTCATGCAAATCCTGGAGTTATGAATAAAGAGGACATGATTAGACTTAGAACTGTATCTCCTTCGCAAGGAATTATGCTAGAAACGGTCTCCGATAGACTTTCTGAAAAAAATATGCCCCATTTTGGTTCACCAGATAAAAATCCTGAAAAACGCTTAGATACCATCCGCCTAGCTGGTGAACTAAAAATACCATTCACATCAGGAATTCTTATTGGCATTGGAGAAACGAGAAAGGAAAGAATCGATTCACTTTTCGCGCTCCGTGAACTTAATGACAAATATGGACATATTCAAGAAATAATTATACAAAATTTCCGTGCGAAACCTGGAACCAAAATGGCCTCAGCACCAGAACCAGATCTTGATGATTTACTCTGGACTATTGCAATTACACGATTCATCTTCGGATACGCGATGAGTATTCAAGCACCACCAAACTTAACCCCTCATATCTTTAACCAATTAATCCGTGCTGGACTGAATGATTGGGGAGGAGTCTCTCCTATTACACCGGATCATGTGAATCCCGAAGCGCCATGGCCCGAATTAATTGAATTATCCGAAAGAAGTGCACAACAGGGAAAAGTTTTAATAGAACGACTAACTGTTTATCCTAAATATATACATACCGCTGAAGAGTGGATAGACAAGAAATTCTGGCAACCAATTTTCAACACTATCGATACTGAAGGGTTAGTTAGATCAGATAGTTGGAGCCCTGGTGATGAATTGTCTAACCCACCTGTTTCCTTAATACCTGACAAGAATGGAACTTGGCCAACAGATGGTCTCACTGGAACAAATGAAGTTTCAAATATCTTAGAGAAAGTTTCACAGAAAATAGACCTAACTGAAAATGAAATAATCAGACTCTTCCAAGCACGTGGAGATGACATAGCTAAAATCAACGAAGCAGCGAATAAGTTAAGAAAGCATGTTTCAGGGGACACGGTTACCTATGTAGTGAATCGTAATATCAATTATACAAATATTTGTTACTTCAAATGCCAATTTTGTGCATTCTCAAAAGGAAAATTGGCTGAAAATCTTAGAGGAACACCCTACGATCTTGATTTAGAAGAAATAGCAACTCGTACTCAAGAAGCTTGGGAAAGAGGTGCTACTGAAGTTTGTATGCAAGGTGGTATTCATCCAGATTACACGGGAAACACTTATTTAGAAATTCTTCAAACAGTGAAAAATATTCAACCCAAAATGCATGTACATGCATTTTCACCATTAGAAGTATGGCAAGGTGCGGCAACCCTTGGCATTCCTTTAGAGAAGTATCTTGCTCAGCTACATAAAGCTGGACTAGGCTCTCTACCTGGAACTGCAGCTGAAATATTGGATGATGAAGTTAGAAAAACTCTCTGCCCAGACAAAGTTAATACGGAACAATGGTTACACGTTATGGAGACAGCACATTCAATAGGGATTCCTTCAACTGCAACAATAATGTACGGACATATAGAACAGACAAAGCATTGGGCACGTCACTTGCGCCGTATAAAAAAGTTACAACAAAAAACAGGAGGTTTTACAGAATTTGTTCCTTTACCTTTTGTACATATGGAAGCCCCCATTTACCTAAAGGGGCGTGCACGGAAAGGGCCTACATATCGTGAGGCGATCCTCATGCATTCTGTATCACGTCTAGTTCTCCATCCTGATATTAAAAATATTCAGGTGTCTTGGGTAAAAATGGGACCCAATGGTATCCGTGCTTCACTTCTTGCAGGTGTTAACGATCTTGGTGGCACGTTAATGAACGAGAGTATTACAAGATCTGCAGGAGGTGAATTTGGAGAGGAATTATCCCCAGAACAAATGGATAAAATAATCAATTCAATTGAGCGTAATCCACAACAAAGAACTACAAAATATATAAATTCCAATAACGATCAAATCGCTCGATCATATGGAACCCCACCTCTACCAAAACGTACAGTAAAGGCTTCAAAAAACTGGTTAAGACAAACAGATCAAATACTTATCCGACCAGGTTTTGAAAAAGAAGTACTCGATCCACATCGTTAAAAATTAATTTCTAAAAATTAAAAAGTTTTTACTTGATACTAAGTCTCATTGAGATATTATACCCAGATAAACAAATTTTGAGACTAGGTATCATTATGAAAAAAATATTATCAAGCATCGCAACATTGATTATTATGGGGACTGTTCTTATAAGTTGTTCTGATGATAATTCAGACAGCAGTACGAGCAGTAGTAGTACAGAAAACACAGAAGTAGCTAAGATCGAAGTTTCTGCGACTATTTTCCCAATCTATGACATCGCACGACAAATTGCAGGTGATGAGATTGAAGTGCATTTATTAATTACACCTGGAGAATCTCCACACACCTTCAATCCTACACCTTCTACAAAAGAAGAAATTGAACACTCAGAAATTATCTTTGCAATTGGTAATGAATTAGATACGTTTGTGACTGATATTAGTTCAAATCAAGAAAAAATCATCATAGTTGATAAAAATCTTACGCTTATAAAATATGAAGATGAGCATGATGA
>CEQN01047169.1_pt1 | contig 15606 bp, 15 predicted proteins | sample 427011 | NCBI WGS metagenome assembly CEQN01 (sample SAMEA2621277, study PRJEB7988) | marine metagenome | biome: marine biome (ENVO:00000447); feature: deep chlorophyll maximum layer (ENVO:xxxxxxxx); material: "saline water (ENVO:00002010), including plankton (ENVO:xxxxxxxx)" | depth 120 m
TCCCCTTATCATTTTCAAAAGGTAAAATATCTACATTACCTATTTTAGAAGGCTCTGTAGCTGAAGAAGCTCAAGAGATTCTAAAAGAATCTTCTGTAGTTGGAGCATTTCATAACGTAAGTGCAGAAGATCTTTTGATACCAAACAAAAAAATGGATTGTGATGTAATTGTTTGTTCTAACAATCAAGACAGTAAAAAAACAGTTATTCAATTAACTGAAAAAATCCTAGGACTAAGAGGAATAGATGGAGGTGGACTTCATAATTCAAAATACGTAGAGGATTTCACTGCTTTATTAATTAATATAAATAAAATTTACAAAACTCATTCATCAATTAAGATTTCTGGCATTTAAATATATGTCTGTTAAAGAGATTTTAGAAATACCTAACCCTATTCTTAGGCAAAAAGCAAAAAAAGTCAGAAATATTGATAAAGACATCCTTAAAATAGCCTACAACATGGTTGACACTGTACGTGATGCAGGTGGGGTCGGATTAGCCGCGAATCAAATAGGAGAATTGTGGAGAATTATAGTTTTACAAATGCCTGAAGAAGATATTGCAAGAATTTATTTTAACCCTGAAATCATTTCAGTTCATGGAACGAGAGAAGTTGAAGAAGGATGCTTAAGTATTCCCGGGTATTTAGGACTAGTAGAAAGATCCATTTCTATAAAATTTACCGGAATTGACCACAATGAAGTTAAGGTTAAATTTACTGCTGATGATTTACTTTCACAAGCATTAGAGCATGAAGTTGATCATTTAAATGGTATTTTATACACCGATCACCTTCTAGAACACCAATCACTATACACAGTAGAGTCAGTGGCACAAATAGACAACTCAAATGATGACTTGGATGAAGATATTATATCTTCAATAGAAATTAAATAATTTTTTAATAGATTTACACACTGTGAGGTTTCCAAAGACACGATATAATGTTCGGGTTGTATTGTAAAAGATGATCTATAATGTGTCTTTAAATAGAAAAAACTTTGTAATCATTCACGTTTACGAATAATTACATTTTTACTGGGAGAAAATATTGAGAAGAAATGCAAGATCTTTAATTACCATTTTTCTTGTACTAGTTGTTTGTACCCTTATATTAATCAATCAAGAGATCAAAATTGGTAATTTTGAAAGAGGTAGCGACACAACGTTAGGATTAAGTCTAGGATTGGACCTTCAGGGTGGTAGTCATTTGGTCTACCAGTCTGATCTATTTGAAAACGGTGAATACATTGAACCTACTCCTGACCAAATGGCATCATTAGTCAAAACTATTGAACGAAGAATAAATTCATCAGGATTAGGCGTTCCGATGATTCAGATATTAGGTAAAGATAGATTACTTATCCAGTTACCAGGTATAAAAGATCCAGCTAGAGCTAAAGTCCTAATTGGAGAAACGGCAAGATTAGAATTCAAACACAGAACATTTGACACTATACCAATTCCAGTAACCCAAATAGAAGATAAACACATTATCAAAATATCGACAGATATTCTCCGTCAAGACGGAAAACTAATTAGTCAAATAGATTCTGAATCCCTACAAAATTCTGAACTAGAAAAATACGAGGCTATTGTAGTAGATTTTTCTGATGAGGGATCTAACATTTTTAATCCTATTGGGGGTGGAGTTAGGGAAGACTACATAAAATCATTACAAAGTGGAGCTGCAGGGAATCCCATACCACCTTCACAATTATTATTAAATTTTGAAGGAAATGAAAATTTTTCAATTCCAGTCACGGGAAACCAAATAGTCAAATATGAAGATACAAATAAATACATATTTTCAATTCCGGCATTGCCTGACCCAGATGGAAACCCTGTTCCTATAGAGTCGATAGAACAAATCGATCAAAAACTTGGAAACTCTCCCACTGTTTCATTTGAAATTAAGTCCGGAATGAACGATGAAGATATTGGGTTAACAGGAGACGACCTTAACAATGCGTACCCAAATCAGCAACAAGGGACAGGAAAACCCATAGTTAACATAGAATTTAACGATAACGGAACAAAAATTTTTGGTGACTTAACAACACAAATTTATTCAAGACAACAAGAAACAGGAATTCAAGACAGAATTGCTATTATTCTTGACGGCGAAGAACTCATAGCCCCTTCTGTTAAATCCCCAATTACTGCTGGAACAGCATTTATTGATGGACCTGATTTCACTATTGAAAGAGTAAGAGACCTTGCATTACTACTTGAATCAGGTAGATTACCAATACCAATCAAATTAATTCAAGAAAGAGACGTTGATGCAATTCTAGGTGCTGAATCTTTGGAAAAAAGTGTGGTAGCAGGAGGTGTCGGTTTACTTTTAGTGCTTCTATTTATGACACTATATTACAGACTTCCTGGAATCATAGCTGCTCTGGCTCTACTAATTTACTCCATCATTGTGCTTTCAATATTTAAAATACTTCCTGTAACTTTAACCTTATCTGGAGTAGCTGCAGCAATCCTATCAATAGGAATGGCAGTGGACGCTAACATTTTAATTTTTGAAAGAATGAAAGATGAATTAAGAATTGGTAGAACTCTACTCACATCTATTAATACCGGCTTCAATAGAGCTTGGCCTGCAATTCGAGATGGCAATGTTTCTACTCTAATTACTTGCGGAATTCTTTATTGGTTTTCAGAACAATTAGGAGCCACTATAGTCCAAGGATTTGCAGCAACATTAGCTATTGGGGTATCGATAAGTATGATTTCTGCAATATTTGTCAGCAGAACACTTATGAGATTATTGGCACTAAGTCCTATATCCAAAAATATAAGTCTTTTTATTCCATCTGGGGGTGGAGAGATTTCGAAGAAATTAAAATCATAAGAGGGTAAATTAATGAAATTCGCAGAAAGAAGAATATATTTTTTTATAATTTCATTTCTAGTAATAACTCCTGGAATATTTTTCTTAATAACCAATGGTGGTTTAAATACAGGTATTGATTTTAAGGGAGGATCAAGCATGACTTTATCTTTCCCTGATGAAGTATCTGTTTCACAAACTCAAATCAGAAGCTCATTACTAGATATAGGATATTCTGACACCACTATACAAAACTTAGGTAACAATAGTTTTTTCTTAAGAACAACTGAATTAGATGACAATGAAAAATCAATTATTGAAAAAAACTTGATTACTAATTTTACCCCTCAATCTGCTTCTATCATCACTAGTTATGACTTAGTTTCGCCGGTGGTAGCAAATGAAACTGTGATAGCGGCTGGTTGGGCAGTTTTAGCTGCGGTAATAGGAATTTTTATCTATATTTGGTGGGCTTTCAGAAACATACCTAATCCATTCAGATATGGAATAGCAGCTATCATTGCACTAATTCATGACGCAATCATTGTTATAGGATCATTCGCCATTTTAGGGGAATTCTTAGGAATAGAAATAAGTACTATGTTTTTAGTTGCGCTTCTAACTATTATTGGATACAGCGTAAATGACACCATAGTAGTGTTTGACAAAATCAGAGAAAATGTCCTTATATACACAAACAGAAAATTTACTGAGGTAGTAAATTTAAGTATTTCTGAAACTTTAGGGCGATCACTAAATACGAGTTTTACATTACTTTTGACTCTATTAGCATTATTTTTATTTGGAGGGGCCACAATCAGAGAATTTTTATATGTGCTGATTATAGGAGTAGTTGCTGGAACATACAGTTCAATAGCAATTGCTAGTCAAATTCTAGTAGTTTGGGATCAAAAGAAGATAGGTTCATTCTAGTCAGGAATAATTACTGCCCTACCAATAATTTCTTTATTTTTCACAGCACGATATGCTTCTGAAATTTCAGAGAATCCGTATTGTTTTCCTATAATCGGAGTTACTTGTTTTTCATCTACAAGGTTAACAGCTTCCTGAATACCTATTTTACCAACCCCAGAAGAACCCAAAATTTTTGCGTCTCTAAAAATAATCTCAGCTAGATTAAAATTAACAGGCTTACCCAAAATCTCTCCAGTTACTATCATATTCCCTCTGTTAGATAATGATTCTAAACCAGTTAAAAACACTTGAGACCCTACGGGATTAAAAACTACTTTAGCCCCTTGATCTTCTGTCAAAGCAAAAATCAGATCTGGAATATTTAAAAATTCATCCATCAAAAAGACTTGGCCTACAGGTAATTGCTCTAACTTTTCCAATTTATTAGGAGATGAAGTAAGTGAAATCACATTAGCTCCCTTAGATAGGGCTATTTGAGCCGCATGAACACCCAAACCTCCACCTACTCCAAATATTACAACTGTATCTCCTCTTCCATAGGAATCATTTAATTTCAATGCATCATTAGACACCCCAATAGGACATGCATATAAACATGCTTCAATTAAATTGTGGGATTCGGGAATTACAGAAACATGTTGCGGAGCCAATTTAATAAATTCAGACAATCCTCCATCAATTCCATGACCAAATCCTTGGGCATACTGGCATCTATAATCTCTATTTGCGAGACACATTTCACAAGAATCACAAAAAGAATTTAAAGATGTCACAATATTTTGGCCTATTTCTAAATCTTTGATATCTGAACCTATTTCAACAATTGTCCCTGAAATTTCATGTCCAAGAATCACATTATCTTTCACTCCGCGAGTTAAAGTCCCATTCATTACAGCTATATCGTGATAACACAAACCCACAGCTGCAACACGCACTAATATCTGATTTGAAGAAATAACCGGCTCATCAACAGATTCAAGTAATATGAATGGGTCATTACCTGGATGTTTTAATTTCAATACTCTCATAAGTTTTTTGAGATCATCTTAATAGTTTGAAATGATGTTCGATCAGGATCAATTGTTTCAGGTGTCTCATCACCAAATTGTGATTCATTTAAAAGAGTAAAAATTTTCTCAGCCCCCTTATGAAAATCAGAAGTCACACCAAAATCCTCAAAAGTTGACGCAATCTCTTGCATTTCTCCGATCCATCTATGAGCATTAGCAGGCAGTTTTTTAATAGATTTCTCCATAGAATTAAGCACATAAGTTTGACTGCTTGAAAATTCTTCCACTAACTCATCTAATAATCCCATCTTTTCTGCTAATAATAATAAAGCAACCTGCAAAGTATTAGTTCCTTTAGTCAATGCAGCGTAGCACATTTTAATTCCTGAAGCGTGGCCAATTTGACTCCCAATTAACTTAACTTTGATACCTTTACCATCTAAAACTAATACTGCATCACTAGAAGGGCCTGACACATAAAACCTAGGCACATCTCCATTAGCAGGAGAATTACCTATAATTCCTCCATCCACATAATGTCCCCCAACTTTGGTAATAATTTCAGATATATTTCTAGAATTTTCAGGAGAAATAGCATTACAATCAACAAAAATTAAATTACTATTAGTAGATTCAATAGATTGAGATACTTGAATTGCAAATTCCTTTGCATTTGAAGGTACCATAATAGACAAAAGCAAATCTGCCTCAACTACCATCTGGTCAAAAGTGTCTACAATTCTAAATCCCCCTTGAGCTGCTAAAAGTTTTGTCCTATCACTTCTGCCATCTAAGCACGTAATCACATCAATTCCATGATTTTTCAATTCAAGACCTACAGAATGTCCCATATCACCAGGACTCATAATAGCTACAGTATTAGTCACTAATCACCTCTATCTAATGTTATCAATCATTTTATTACGTCATGTTAAACTGAGATTAAAGCCAAATCTAGAGGGAATATGTAAATTAAAGCATATTATCTAAGAGAGAATTTAAATCAGTTCCCATGAAAGGTGTTACATATGAAATTGGTATCTTGGAACGTAAATGGCATTAGAGCGTGCCTCAAAAAAGATTTTATGACTTTTTTTAATAATATTGATGCTGATTTATTTTGTATCCAAGAAACCAAGGCTCATTCATCTCAAGTTGAAATCAGCATTCCAAATTACACACAATTCTGGAATAGTGCAGAAAAAAAAGGATATTCTGGGACTTTAATTTTAGCTAAAAATCATCCTATCAATTACATGAATGGCCTAGGTATAGAAAAACATGACAATGAAGGAAGAGTAATTACTCTAGAATATGAAAACTTTTATTTGGTTACAGTCTACACACCAAATTCAAAAAGGGATCTTTCTAGATTAAGTTACAGAGAAAACGAATGGGATATTGATTTTCTTGATTATGTTAGAGAAATAGAAAAAATCAAACCTGTGATTTTTTGTGGAGATTTAAATGTAGCTCATCAAGAAATCGATTTAAAAAATCCAAAATCAAATGAAAGAAATGCCGGATTTACTAAAGAAGAAAGAAAAGGTTTTGACAATATAGTTTCAAGTGGTTTTATAGACACCTTTAGAAAACTCAACCAAGAAGGTGATAATTACACCTGGTGGAGCTATATGGGAGGATCAAGATCAAGGAATGTAGGGTGGAGGATAGACTATTTTTGTATATCAGGCTCATTGGAAAACAAGTTGATATCTGCTGATATCCATGAAGATATTTTAGGATCAGATCACTGTCCAGTTAGTATTGAAATAGATATTTAACAGGAAATTATTTTGAATTTCTTAATTAAAAAATACAACAACTTAAATTTAATGAAAATTAATTACGATCCTTTTAAAAAACAAAACAACGGGAGCATAAGAGCTGCCGTTTTAGGAATAAACGATGGTTTAGTATCTAATTTCTGCTTAGTAATGGGAGTTTCGGGTGGAATTTCTGAATCTGCAAACACGAATATCATAATATTGGCTGGTTATGCTGCATTAGTGGCAGGTTCATTATCAATGGCAGCAGGAGAATATATCTCAGTAAAATCAGAAAAGGAAATTAATGAAAAAAAAGTTAATGAAAAAAAAACCAGAATATCCTCCAACCCAAATACTGAAGAAGAAAAATTAGTTCTAATATACATAGATAAAGGATTTTCAACTCATGAAGCAAAGAAAATTGCAGGGAAAATCATTTCAAACCCAAAAGTCGCATTACAAACAATCGCAATAGAACATTTAGGATTAAACCCTAATGAATTGGGGGCTCCTTGGATAGCTGCATTTAGCAGTCTAATTGCATTTGCTGTTGGAGCATCAATTCCCTTAATTCCTTTTTTATTTTTTGATCTAGCCCAAGCTAATGTATTAACATCAATTTTAAGTGGAATAGCCTTAATGAGTGTTGGAGGTGCAATTTCTAAATCTAGTGGGAATAATATATTTTGGGGAGCTATCAGAATGTTATTAATAGGATCATTCGCGGCATCAATTACATTTATCATGGGGTTTTTAATTGGAGTATCAATTTAGGAGAAAATATGAATCAAGAACATTGGAATAACATTTATGAGATGGTCTCTGCAAAACCAATAATCAATGCTATCGGTAGCGTAACTATGCTAGGAGGGTCAACACCTATTCCTGAAGTCAAAAGAGCAATGGACTTGGCTGACAGTTCATATATTCCACTCATAGAGTTAGAAGAAAAAGCAGGGAAATTTCTAGCTGAATTTATCGGAGTTCCAGCTGCATACATTACATCTGGAGCTGGGTCAGCTCTCACATTAGCTGCAGCCGCAATTATGGCTGGAGATGACGATAAATTGATTGAACAATTACCAAATACCGATGGCATGAAAAATGAAATTCTGATCCAAAAAAAACATAGGTATTGGTACGATAGATGTTTAGAAGCTTCTGGAGCTCAGTTGATTACATTTGGCTCTGAACACAAAACTACTGAAAAAGATTTAGAAGAAGCTATTGGGCCTCAAACAGCTGGAGTGCATTTTACTATGTACGAACAAAACCCTGATAATGACGCTCTATCTTTAGAAAAAACTATTGAAATTGCACATTCATACAATTTACCTGTACTAGTAGACGCTGCAGGACAAATATATCCATTAGAAAATTTTGGTAAATATGTAAAAATGGGTGCAGATTTCCAATGTATAGCAGCAAAATATTTAGGCGCATCACAATCTAGCGGATTAGCTTTAGGTACAGAAGAAATGATACGTAAAATTTCCAAACAATCCTTTGTAGGATACGAAGGAAGACGAATCAGGGGAATTGGTAGGCCACATAAAGTTGATCGTCAAGAAATGATGGGAGTAGTAGCAGCTGTTCAAAACTGGTTAACCATAGATCATGAAACCAGATTAAGTGACATAGAAAAACAATCTATGACTTTAATAAACATTTTGTCCAATTGTCCATACATTGAAGCTTCACTAATAGAAAATATTATTGGCCATCAACCCTTTGGGGTTAAAATCAAAATAAAAAATCACAAATTAACTCTTCATGATCTAGTTGATCAACTTAAAGACGGAACCCCTTCTATTTGGACAAGAGTCGTTGGGGATAATGATTTTATAGAAATTCACATGTTTGGATTAAAAACAGATGAAGAAAAAATTGTCGGTGAGAAAATTGTAGAAATATTTGAGTAACAGTGAATATATGCTAAAATTTCCCTCTTGAACAATTTTAAATTTTACGGTGAATAAAAATGGATGGGTTGCAACTTACATTAGAAAAAAGAGAAGTGATTGGTAAAAAAGTATCCAACCTTCGAAAAAACGGTCTAATCCCCGTTCATTTATATGGATCTGAAGTAGACTCAATATCTTTGCAGTGTGAAAAAATTACTTTAAATAAAATAGTACTGCAAGCCGGAACTAACATACCTATCAATGTATCTATTGACGGATCTGAAGACCAAGTTTGTTTCGTACGAGAAGTCCAATACCATCCTGTAAAAGATCAGATTATCCATGTTGATTTTATGAGTGTAAATATTTCTAAACCAGTCAGAGCTAAAGTTCCAGTCAGAATTGAAGGAACTTCACCTGCTGTAAGAACTATGGGTGGTACTCTACTACAACCGCTCGAATCAGTTACTGTAGAAGCACTTCCATTAGAAATCCCAGGGTATCTAACCTTGGCTGCAGAATTATTAGTAGATTTTGAAACCAACCTATATGTTAAAGACTTAGAAATTCCTGACGGAATTGAAATAACTAATGACGAAGCTGAAATGTTGGCAAGCGTCGTAGCACCGAGAGTAGAACGTGCACGAGGTCCAGAATCTGAAGAAGGTGAGGCTACAGAAGGTGAAGATTCAGAAGGTGAAGATTCAGAAGGTGAATCTACCGAAGCATAATCTAAATTGGAGCCTGATGATTTTGGTTCAGAAAATTTTTGGACTATCGACGACGATTAATATTTTCTAAACAAATTTCCCCATTTTGTTTGCATAGCCTTATTTATTCTTTGTTTCCCAATAAACCTCAACCAATATTCATTGTGATACAAATTTGATGCAGCATAAGCTAATGGAGTAATCGGAGATCTTAGTAAAGCTTTTTCTAAGGGCTTAAGTGGTCCCCAATAAATCATTTTTTGCCCTTGGCTTGCAAAGGTATTGCCTCGCTGAAAACCCCAATCCACATTATCAATATCTTCACCAACGATATTGATCTTAGATAAATCACCACATCCCAAACCTTCTTCGTGGGCAATTCTTATGAAATCAATAGACATTGGATCAAAACCCATCATACTCGCAGAGACAGCATCAATAGCTACCTGATCAGAACTAGCTAATATGACATTTTTTTCATGCCATTGCATAGCTCTAGGCCCAGGTCCTGAACCTGCAAACGTACCATCTGTTACAGCAAAAATTCCTGGATGAATTTGTTTTTGTATTCTCAATAAATCAACTAAAGTTTCATGAATAACAGAATGTGTCCAATGACGTTGAAAATTTAATAATCCACCAAAAGCATTCTTCATGGCACCAGTAATAGTAGTAAAAACATGAGTTTTCATAGTTGGCAAATGAATAATATTTTTACCAATCAAATGTTTAGGAATATGAATCCCATCACTAAAAATTTCATCTAAAACTAACATTTTTTCTGATGGTTTGAATGAAATCCATTCTTCTTCTTCCAAGAAAACACTGTCGAGTCCATGTTTATGTTCTACAAGCGTATGTTTATTATTTCTAGCCCCTTCCTTGGCATCAACTACTACTGTTCCATTGTGGGTAGGAATGATATTTTCAAACCCATCATCCTTTAATGTTTGAATGACGCCATCAAGCTGCCAAGGAGAAGTTGAACAAGCCGGATAATAATGTTGCCATGAAATATTAACTTTTAATAAAGTCTCTAAATTAGGAGAGATTACTTCTTTATAACCAGCAGTGCGCATTGCAGTACCAATATCAGAAATGATATTTTCTGCATCAGTATTAATTACCGATACAGTAGGTTTAGAAATAGATTCAGATTGAAGAGAAGAATCTAAATTTTTAGAGGTTTGAAACATTATGATTCAAGAAAATCTCTAAGTTTTTTAGATCTGTTTGGATGTCGTAATTTCCTTAGAGCTTTAGCTTCGATTTGCCTAATCCTTTCTCTTGTCACTCCAAAATCTCGTCCTACTTCTTCTAAGGTCCTACTTTTACCATCTTCTAATCCAAAACGTAACTCCAAAACCCGAGCTTCTCTATCATTCAATGTATCCAGCACATCTACTACTTGTTCTCTTAATAACTGATATGAAGCGGCTTCAACAGGAGCCAAAGCATTATTGTCAGGAATAAAGTCTCCTAAATGACTATCTTCTTCTTCTCCTATAGGAGTTTCAAGTGAGACGGGTTCTTGAGATATTTTAAGTATCTCTCTAACTTTATCAGGAGATATTTCCATCTCTAATCCGATTTCCTCACTAGTGGGTTCTCTACCATATTCCTGAACCAATCTTCTTGTGACTCTTAATAGTTTATTGATAGTTTCAACCATATGGACTGGAATTCTAATCGTTCTAGCCTGGTCAGCTATAGCCCTTGTAATTGCTTGTCGAATCCACCAGGTTGCATATGTACTAAACTTATAACCTTTACGATAATCAAATTTTTCAACAGCACGAATCAATCCAATATTCCCTTCTTGAATCAAATCTAAAAGAGACATTCCTCTTCCGATATATTTCTTTGCAACACTAACAACTAAGCGTAAATTAGCCTCAGATAAATGTTGCTGAGCATCATCTCCTCGTTGTTTAATTCTTTCTAAATGTTGGCGGTATAGCAATTCGTAAGGTTGCATTTCATCAGAAAGATTATCGCTCTGTGTAATAGTTTTTAATTCACTCAACGAAGGTGATCCTGTGATCACTTTGAAAATATCATCGGGTAGAAGCCTAGAATTGATAGATGCCTGTTTAATCATTTCTTTTAAAGTATCAAATTCTGGAGGATCTTGGTCAGTCAATTCAGATAAAATCGCAGCTATTTGTTCTAACGACTCATCTTGAAAAATACCATCTAATGCATTTCGTATATCAGGATTTGCCATTAAATCTGGAAGAGTCCCATCGAATGGAACTTCTTTTGAAACTAAAATTGCCTTAATAATGTCTTCACTATCACTGACCTTATCCATCATCTGGATTACTATGTCTCTAGCTTTAGGAAAAGGATTACCTTCTGATAATTGATCTTCAGAATTCTCAACATATCTTTTGGCCTCAAATTTCCTAGCCAAATCACGTTCTTCTACAGCTCTCAACAAGTCAACTCTACCAATTTCTCTTAAATACATCCTAACAGGATCATCAATGATTTCTACAGAACCAATCTCACGTTCCCATTCTCTAGTAGCTTTTGCTTTAAGATCTTCTAGGGAAGGAGGAGCATCGTCATTATTAAAAACATCATCATCTAATGTTTTTTCCATTCCAAGTTCTACAACAGAACTATCTTCATCATCATCTTCATCTTCCTCATCTGATGGAGAAATTTCGTCATTATCCTGATCTATTTGGTATGTGTCTTCTTCAGAGTCGTTATCTCTTAACACTCCATCTATCAATTCAGCATCACCACTAAAATTTTGAATCCCATCAGTTGACATGATATCCCCCTAAGCTTTTATACATTCTATTCTAGCAAACAATAATGAGTATCTAAAGAAATTTATTCATGTATCTCTAATTTTCGCATTAATTTCATTAATTTGATTGATTTGATCTTCAGTTGGAAAGTCTAATCCCTGTGATTCACTAAAAGTAGCTGCTGCAATCTTATACCTTTCTCTATTCAGTGTTTTTACACAAAACTCATATGATTGATTAAATGAATCTTGAGTTGTTTCAAGTAACTGTGTTTCTATGATCTCATTATAAAATTTAGTGTAATCTTCTGACAGAGAGTTTTCAAAATCTATCAAATTATCAAACTTAAAATACTGTTTTAATAAATAACTTGATTCTAAATCAAATATTTCAAAATTTAATTCTTTAGATTTTTCTTTCAATGGTTCACTCGAAAAAATTAACGCTAACAAATACATCATTCTAGATGATTTAGGAGCAGATCTTTGATTCTCATAATCTTTTCTTTGATTAGATTGAGAAATCACTTTTAACATAGCTTCCACATTTTCAAATGAACTTTTGAATTGACTAGCCAATTCAACCAAGTATTTTCCTCTGTCAATCTGATCCATGTTATTTAAAATAGGAAATATTAACTCTAGAATTTTTTGAGAATTACCGGGTACATTTACATCAAATCTAGAGATCAATGATGGAATTAAATAATCCATTAGTGGCAATGCATCAGAAACAATTTTGCCCCAATCTTGGGACTCAGAACGAATAAATTCATCAGGATCTTTTCCATTAGGAATTGATAATACTTTTAAAATTTTTGAATAATCAGAAAAAAAATCGTTTTTGGAAGTGTTCAAACTCTCAAAAATACCCCAAGATGATTGTAAACTTCTCAAAGTAGCTTCTTGTCCAGCTGTATCCTGATCTAAGGCTAAAATATAGGATGAGGCTAAATTTCTAATTTGGCGAACTTGCTCAACAGTTAATGCCGTACCCATAGAAGCAACAACATTCTTAAAACTATACTCATGAGCAGCTATAACATCCATATACCCCTCAACTACAACAACTTCATTGTTTTTCCTAATTGAATCTTTCGCTAAATGAAGACCATACAAAATATTTCTTTTATCAAAAACTGGTGAAGATGGGGTGTTTATATATTTTGGCATTGAATCATCTAAAGATCTGGCACCAAACCCAACTACTCTGCCATTTCTATCAGAAATTGGAAACATCAATCTACCAACAAAAAAATCTTTAACATTTCCATTATCAAATTTATTTAATAAACCAGACTCGATAGCTTTTTCAAAATCTACATGATGAAAAGAAAAATGATTTTTAAGTGAATCTCTATCCTTAAAAGAATAACCTAAGTCAAAGGAATCAATTTTTTTTATATCAATACCTCGGGACTGCAAATAATCTACCGCAATTTTACCTTCATCAGAATTCAGATTTGATTTATAAAAATTTTTAGCAATTTCATTTATTTGATAATAATCATCTTTGAGAATAGATGAGGAATTTCCTGTAATCTTAATACCAGTTCGTTCGCCAAGAATTCTCAAAGCTTCCGGAAATTCTATACCTTCAACTTTCATTAAAAATGAAAAAACGTCCCCTCCTGTAGAGCAAGATCCAAAACATCTCCATAATTGACGAGAGGGATCAACGATAAATGAAGGGGTTCTTTCAGAATGAAAGGGACAATTAGCTTTGAAATTTCTTCCAGATTGAATTAAGTTGACATGTTCAGAAATTAGATCAACTATGTCTAACCTAGATTTGATTTCTTCAACTTCAGACATATAAATATCCGTTATTTTGAATAAAAATATTGAGCAATATCTTTTGCTTCTGATAATACATTATTTGTATGCCAATTGAGGTGGTCTAATTCCACAATCATATCCGTAATCAAATCCCCGATTTGGAGAGCATTTTTTGTATCATTCTGAAAAAAAGAATCAATACAATTATTCAAATTCTCATGAGCAAAAACTATGTCTGACAAAGATGTGCAAAATTGTGCCAACTGTAAATCATAATTTTCAGGAAGATGGCATTGCTTAAATTTCACCAAAATCTGATGAGCTTTTTCAGCTCTCAATCTTGCTAAATCTAAATTTCCTTGGATACTTAATTCTTCACTCACATTACCCTCCATCTTGATTAAAATCTAATACCCCATAATGAGTAATATAACTCACCCACTCTTCCTGAATATTACCCAATACAATTTTCTGAGATTCCTCTGTTAACAAAGTAATAATTTGAAAAATTTGTTTCCAAATTTCATCAACTTCATTTTTCCATGCTTCAAACTCAATTCCAAAAGAATCTCTTTGCATTGATTCTAAATGCTCTTGAATCAATGCTGTTTTTCTATGAATTATCCTGAAATTCATTCGATCCTTGGAATTGATTTGTTCTACCATGAAACACCTTAAGAAATTCGATTTTTAAAAACATTTGAAATACCTGGAGAAATCTTTTCAGCAACTCTTATTGCAAAATTATCTGTCATACCAGAAATATAATCCATCATAGCTCCTTGATCTGATTCATTAATAGCTTTATATTCCATTGGGATTTTTTCCGGAAATTTTTTGTAATAATTAAATAATAAAATCAAAATTGATTTTGCCGCCTCTGATTCCTCACTTTGACTTGCGGGCAAATAAACGTTCTCAAACATAAATTCCCTTAATAAATTCATCTCATTTTTAATATTAGAACTCATAGTAATAATGGGAGGCAATTCTCGAGTTGCATTAATCATTGTTTGCAAAGAAGCTTCAATAATATCGGAAACCATAGTGTTTATTCTTTGAGAATGCCTAACACCCAAAATTGAAATAGTAGATTGTGGCAATTGATCTTGAGTCAAAACCTCTGCTCTAAAAGCATCCAACAAATCATGATTCAAATATGCAATAGCATCAGAGACTCTCAAAACTTGAGCTTCAAGACTTAGATTTGAATCAATGTTTTGTCTATCTAAAAAATCCCCTCTAGGTTTTGAATGATGGGCAATTCCCTCCCTAACTTCAAATGTGAGATTTAATCCTTTACCTTCTTTTTCTATCTTCTCTACTAATCTTAAACTTTGATGGTTGTGTCTAAAGTTTTCACCAGACAATTCTGACAATAATTCTTCCCCTAAATGCCCAAAAGGAGTATGCCCAACATCATGACCTAAAGACATTGCTTCGGTAAGATCTTCGTTCAAATTCAGCGCTCTACTAATCGTTCTAGCAATTTGAGATACTTCTAGGGTATGAGTCAATCTAGTAACAAAATGATCACCCAAAGGAGAAATAAACACTTGAGTTTTATGTTTAATTCTTCTAAAAGATTTGGAATGGACTATTCGATCTCTGTCTCTCTGAAAATCAGTACGAAAAGGACTAGGTTCTTCAAAAACATTTCTCCCTTTCGAATTTACAACTTTACTTGCAAAAATAGACAGATTTTCTTCTTTTTCTTCTAATCGTTTTCTAATTGAATCATTCATTTCTAAAACACCTACTAAACTTAGTAAGAAAACCATTTCCCTAATTTATTAGAATATAAATAGCTAAACTAACTAAAGAAGGGCTGCAATCTAAAAATCATTTATTTGACCTAATATTTTTTCACCTTCAATAATCTTGATCAT
>CEQN01201438.1_pt1 | contig 15586 bp, 12 predicted proteins | sample 427011 | NCBI WGS metagenome assembly CEQN01 (sample SAMEA2621277, study PRJEB7988) | marine metagenome | biome: marine biome (ENVO:00000447); feature: deep chlorophyll maximum layer (ENVO:xxxxxxxx); material: "saline water (ENVO:00002010), including plankton (ENVO:xxxxxxxx)" | depth 120 m
TGCTGAGTATGCAGGTCAAGTAGCAACACAAAAAGTGATGTTAGTGAAGTAATCTTGTAGTTATGAGAGAGGGTGCTTTACCCTCTCTCATAATGTTTTTACAATAAAATTTCATATTAGAAAATCAAATGTATATAAATAACATAAAGACAATAGCTATACTTATTATTTTTAATAATTTTTTATTTTCTTTAAGTACAAATATTTCGGGTTTTTTGTTTGATTCAGATACAAATAAACCAATTAGTAATGCAAATATTTTCATTGAAAAATATGAAATAGGAACTATATCTGATAGTAACGGATATTTTTTTCTAACAGTTGACTCAATTAATCAGGAGAGTGTATTAATCAATTTTCAGATAATTGGATATAAAGAAAAAAAGCTTTTAATTAAACTGATAGGTAAAAAAATAGATTTAGATAAAATTCTAATAGATAAACAACCTATTGAATTAGAAACTCTACATATCCATTCGCATGAAAGTAATTCGAGTCAAATTTCAGACATTATAATTACTGCTTCCGAATTAAATCAAAATATAAAAGGTAACATAGCTTTAACACTATCTAATTATTCTAATATTGGAGTTAATTCATTCGGTTCAGTTACATCAAAGCCAGCTTTACGTGGTTTTTCGGGGGATAGATTTTTGCTTACAAAAGGGGGCCTTGAAACAGGTGATTTATCGCAATCTTCCATTGATCATGTTATAACTTTAGATATGTATGAGGTTCAGCAAATAGAAATTATTAGAGGACCAAAAGCATTAATTTTTGGACAAAATGCAATTGGGGGGGTTGTTAATACTAGTTTATATGGAAGTCCTAAATTACGTGTCGAAAAATTTCATCAGAAATATGTTGTTGGAAATGAATCATTTAATAATAGTCTATATGGAAATACAATGCTTTATGCTCCTTTGGGAAATAATCAAATAAATTTATTGTTCAGTAGAAAAGATTCAGAAAACGAAACTACTTCATTGGGAGAATTAGATAATACTCAATCTCATCTTGATAATTATAAAGTTAGTTTTACTCGCTATAATAAAAAAGGATATATCAATTATTCAATCGAAGATTTTAATTTAGATTATGGCATTCCTGCAAATCCTGATGGATTGGGGCACCCTATACCTGTTGATATAATATTAAATAAAAAAACATATCAATTTAGTTTTCATCAAGACATTTTATTAAGTTCATTTAATCAACTTGATATTAAATCTAATTTTATTGATTATATTCATTTAGAAGATATTGATGGTGCATTTGAAGGTAATGATATTTTTGATATTTTTAATGAAGGAGAGTATCATGTGGGTTTAGGTAAAGATACCAGAAATTTTCAAATTGAGTTGAGTTCAGAGAATTCAGTTCTAGGTCTGGGATATGATAGAAAGTACTTTAAAGCATATGAATTTCATTATACGCCAGATGCAAAAGAATCAAACATTTCTATATATGGTTTCAAGCAAAAAAAATTCGATAGTTATGAACTTTTATATTCATTTAGGTTAGAGCACCTGGTAGTTGATCCAAAAACTAATGATATTCAATACAACAACCTAAATCCTAATGATGTTAAAAAAAGAGATTTTCTAACAACATCACTATCATTTGGATTTAGAAAAGAAATAAATCACATTGAGCTTAATAGTTGGGTGATGCAAACGATGAGAGCTCCGAGAATTGAAGAGTTATATTCTGATGGTCCGCATTTAGGAACTTATTCATATGAACTAGGTAATCCAAACCTCGATTTAGAAAAAATCTATGGATTTGAGAATTCTATTAGTTTTAATTATTTACCCTATAAAATTTCTTTAGTTTCTTTTTATAACTATAGCCCATATTATCACGAGATGGCAAAAATGGGTGATTGTGAAGTTCCAGATGATTGGAATCCGTGGGAAACACACCCTTGCGCTGGAGCAGATTTTATAGATTGGGGAAGTGGTCAGTTTGGCTTTCTTTATAAGTACAATTCTAGAGGAAGCGAGGCAGTAATTAAAGGTTTGGAATTAGATTTTGATTATAGTTTAGGGAATTTTCAATTAAGCTATAATCTTTCATTTGTAGATGGCTATAACAAAACATTGGGAAGACCTTTATCTTATATGAATCCTATGAAACAAATATTGAGTCTTGACTTCAATAAAAAGTCTATGGGTTATAAGATAAGGTTTTCAAAAATACATTCTCAAGATAAATTGGGCGAATTTGAAACATATACCCCTGGAGCAATATTAACTGATTTTATAATAGACTATAAGTATAAAAAACATAACATCATAATTCAGTTAAATAATATATTTGACAATACTTACTTTAATCATTTATCAAGGATTAAAAATATAACACCTGAGCCTGGTAAAAATGTGATTATTTATTATAAAATGTATTTATAAAATTCAAATACCTTTTTCAAAATTTATATAATTAATATTTTTATAGTATGAATCATCATATTTTTATATTAGCAATCTCCTTTTTAAGTTTTTTACGGACTGAGAATTGTTGTGTAGAATTAGAAATTGCAACTAGTAACTGTGATGGGGTTGGTTGCTATATTCCTCAATGTACTGAAAATTGTGAATGGGAATCTATGCAATGCTGGAGTTCAGTGGGATATTGCTGGTGCGTTGATGAGGTTGGGAATGAAATAGATGATACTAGTATGCCATCTTGGCAAGGTTTTCCAGATTGTCAAGAGATAGATTCTTTAAATTGTGAAAATGGTTTCACACAGATTAATAATTTATGTTTTCATGAAGGAGATATTGAGGTGATTCAAAAAATGATAGACAATAGCTATCAGAGTGAAATTGATTTAGGGTGCCAGGAGGAAGATATATTTTGTGGCTCTCCTAACCCATATATGGATGCTCTTGATTCCTGGTTTTGGGTTACAGTTGATGGAGTTACTTATGATTGGACTGGTAATAATAATGGAGTTGTTGAGCCCTTAGAGCTTGGCATTCAGGAATGGCAAAATGGTCGCTTGAAAAGTCTTATGTGTGGCGCATATATATATTGTCAATTATCGGGTCCTATTCCTGAAGAAATTAATTCTCTTACTGAAGCGACAACTATTAGGTTAGAGTATAATTATCTAAGCGGATTTATTCCTGACAGTATATGTGATTTAGCTACTGATCACTCAGATTACTTGTTATTTGATTTAACTGGAAATTACTTATGTCCTCCATATCCTGAATGTATTGATGTGTCCGATTTTTGGTATCAAGATACTTCAGTATGCAGCAACATTGGAGATGTTAATTCAGATGGTATAATTAACATTCTTGATATTATTTTGATAGTTTCTTTTATTATTAATGATAACTCTATTGATTATCAAACTTTAATAATTTCTGATTTTAATATGGATAGAAATCTAGATATTCTTGATATCATTGAACTCGTGAATCTAATTTTAAATTAATATTTTACTTTTTATAGATATTTAGATTGAAAAAGCCTCTTTTATAGAGGCTTTTTTGTTTTGTAGATTAGTACATGGTAAAATCTTTAATTGGATTTATTAAGAGTAGTTTTAAAGAAATTAATCCCTGGACAAATATTCAATTACTGCACACCAATGTAAGGGGCGATATTTTAGCGGGTATCATTGTTGCAATTATTGCATTGCCTTTAGCTCTTGCATTTGGAGAAGTTTCTCAGTTAGGAGCCAAAGCAGGTCTTTGGAGTGCGGTTGTTGGTGGATTAATTGGAGGATTATTTGGTGGATGTTTAGTAGGTGTAAGCGGACCAACTATGCCAATGGCATCTCAGATAGCTGCCTTTGGTGTTGTTATTGGTTCAGGCTCACCAGATTTAACTTCTGCCTTTTCTATAATTTTCCTTAGTGGATTAATTTTAACTTTTTTTTCTATTCTTAAAATATCACGCTTTATTTATTTTGTTCCATATTCAGCGATAGCAGGATTCATGTGTGGAATTGCTGCAATTGTGATTCTCGGACAAATTAATCCCTTTATAGGAATTCAAGATGTTGATGCTAACCGCCCAATATGGGTTATTAAAAACTTTTTCCAAAGTATGCAAAATATAAATATAAACGTTTTATATGTTTCATTGCCGTCACTGATTTTACTTTTAATATGGCCTCTAATTAGTAAAAAAAATAAATTTATAAATAAAATTCCATCACCGCTTCCAGCCTTAATTATGGGTTCTTTTATTGCTTACTTTATCGATTTAAAGAGTATAAATCCTGATTATTTTATAGCATCAATAAACAGTGCGAGCTTAAAAATATATCAACCAGATTTATCTAGAATAACTGAATATATAGGGCCTGCATTTGTTCTTGCTAGTCTTGCTGTAATTGATAGTCTGTTAAGCTGTAGAGTTGCTGATACAATGACTGGAACAAGGCATAGTAGTGATAGAGAAACATTTGGTCAAGGCATGGCAAATATGGCCTCAGGTTTTGTTGGTGGGATATCTACTGCTACTGCAACAACTCAGACTGTTGGTAATGTTACCTTTGGTGCTAAAACTCCTTTTGCTACTATGATTAAGGGTTTTGTAATGTTATTAGTCATTGTTTTTTTAGGTAAATTAGTGTCTTATATACCCATTGCCTGTTTAGCTGCAATTTTATTTAAACTAGGCATTGATATCTTAGATTATCGTGTTTTGCCAGTATTGAAACGACTTCCACTCACCGATTTATTTATCTTTTGCATTGTATTTTTTACGACTATTTTTGCAAATTTAATTACAGCTGTTGGGATTGGAGTGTTGTTTGCTATATTGCGTTACAGTAAAGAAGTAATGTATACATTTAAGTCATCATTCAAGCATAAAATTATTTCTTTTTCAGATTCAGATTTAATGATTTTAAATAAAAAAGAAATAGACCATTCTTTTATAAAAGTTTTAAGGCCTGAGGGTCCACTATTCTTTGGATCAGTAGAATCTTTAATAAAGGTATATAACTTTGCGCCAAAACATAAAGTCTTAATTGTTGATATTAGTTTAGTTAGTATAGTAGATTTATCAGGAGTTTATGCTTTAGAAGATCTTATCAAAAGTGCACAAAAAAATAATGTTGAGGTTCTAGTTTTTAATCCAAATTCTAATGTTAAGGAGATTATGCAAAGAGTTAATTTTTTAAATAATATTGGCGAATCTAAATTCCTTAACACTAAAGAAAAATTAAATTCTCGAATTTTAAAAAAAACTTAATCTTGTGAGCACCTATTCTCGAAATATAGCTACGATTCAAATTGCACTAATATCCTTTTTCATGTTTGCCGATCAAAATCTTATGGGTCCCAATATGACTTTAATCGGAGAAGAATTTGGCTTTACATCTGAAGTAGATAGATACCATTATCTTGGAAGTTTAATTAATCTCGCTTTTTGGATTTTAGGTGGAACTGTATCTTTATTTATAGGATACTTCACTGATATTATTTCTAGAAAAAAACTTTTCCTTTTAGTTATAGTCATTGGAGAAATACCTTGCCTACTATCTGGTTTTGCAGATACCTATCCACAATTTTTTATCATGCGAGCTTTGACAGGTATAGGCATAGGGGGAATAATCCCTCTTACTTATTCATTATTAGGAGATTATTATTCATCAAAAGAAAGAATCAAGATAGTAACTCTAATAGGTTTTGCATCTGGATTGGGGGTTGCAATTGGACAGCTAGCTTCAGGAATGTTAGGAGATATTTATAATGATTGGAGATTGCCTTTTATAATTTTTGCAATTCCTAATTTCTTTCTGGCAATACTGTTTTTCCTTACAGTGAATATCCCAAAGCGTGGAAACATGGATAATTATAGTGAAAAACTTAAAATCTCTGATTTTAAAAATTTTAGATACTTATTTAAGACTAAGACAAATTCTTTGGTATTCTTGCAAGGATTATTCGGGACAGTCCCATGGGCAGTTTTTGGTACATATATGATAGATTATTTAAGTTCTTCAGAATTACTTCAATATGATAAAGGAACTGCAACACTTGCGATTACTCTTGTTGGAGGAATGGCATTGCTTAGTTCTTTATTAGGAGGGTTTATTGGAGATAAACTGTATAAAAAAAATCCAAAATTTTTACCTTTTTTTTGTGGTGTTTCAACCATTCTGGGGGTAATTCCAACTGTACTATTGATAAATGTGCCACCTAATAATGAATCTTTACTATTTACATATGCCGCATTTACAGGGCTGTTTATTGCATTAACCCCCCCTAATATGAAAGTTATTTTAATGAATGTTAATAATCCTCTTAACAGAGGAAAAGTATTTTCATTATATAATTTTTCAGATGATTTAGGTAGAGGTTTTGGCCCTTTTATAATAGGTAGCCTATTAGTATTTTTATTTGATTCAAAAGTAGCATTCAATATAGCAAGTATATTTTGGATAATATGCGGTCTTTTAATTTTAATGATGATTAGAACATTTCCGAATGAGCATAGTGGAGGTTTAAAATGATTTTTTTAATTATTTGTGGAGTTTTTGGATTTTTTTATATATCGGCTATTTTATACTTTCATTATAAATATCCTGAATTACGTTGGAATTGGGATAACATTGACACATCCAAAATAAAATTTCCTAAAAGTTTTTCTTGGGGAACTGCGACTGCATCTCATCAAGTAGAAGGTAATTGTATAAATAACAATTGGTACTTTTGGGAAAATCAAAAAGATGAAAATGGGCACCCTAGAATTAAAGATAATCAAAAAGCTGGAGCTGCTTGTGATCATTGGAATCGATATAAAGAAGATATAAAACTGATTAAGAATTTGGGTGTTACTCACTATCGTTTCTCATTAGAGTGGAGTAAAATAGAGCCAAATAAAGGTGATTATAATCAAAATGTAATTAATCATTATTCAGAAGTGATAGATGCTTTGATTGAACAAAAAATAACACCAGTAATAACTCTTCATCATTTTACCAACCCTATTTGGTTTGATCAGTTAGGAGCGTTCGAAAAAGAAGAGAATATAACTTACTTCCTTTCTTTTTGTGAAATGGTTTTTGAAAAATATAGTTCGAAAGTTAAAAATTGGTGTACAATTAATGAACCAGAAGTATACTCAGTTATGGGTTATTTTGCAGGGATATTTCCACCAGGTAAAAAAGAGCCCCAGCTTGCTGTTGAAGTGTTAAGGAATTTATTAGTTGCGCATACAACGGTATATCATCATCTTAAAAATCTTCCAAACGGTAAGAATTCAAAAATAGGTATTGTTAAAAATATAATGCAATTTGATCCGTATAGAAGGTGGAATTTACTAGATTGGATAGTGTGTAGAGTAACAACTAAAATATATAATGGTATTGCTTTATCTTATTTAGAAAAGGGAGCTATTAAAGTTCATTATCCATTTTTTGTTAAACTGAATTATCAATCTAAGATAGCTGCTCAAGCTACTGATTTTTTTGGTCTTAATTATTATTCTCATAGTCACCTAAAATTTAAATTTGATTCGTATGAGTTTTTTGAAAATAAATTTTTTAGTCACGATACTATGACTGATATGCCCTATGTCATATACCCTGAAGGTTTATATCGAGCAATCAAAAAGGCTGAAAAAATAAAAAGACCTATAATTATAACAGAGAATGGAATCGCTGATAGTAAGGATGACAGAAGAGGTTTATTTATAGAAAAATATATATATGCAATGAATAAAGCAATGCAAGAAGGAATAAATGTGGAAGGTTATTTTTACTGGTCTTTAATGGATAATTTTGAGTGGGCAGAGGGCTATGATATGAGATTTGGTTTATATGAAGTTAATTTTAAAAATCAAAAACGCACTCTTAGAAAGGGTTCTCAAAAATTTATAGATATTATCAATGATTCAAAATAATTCCCTAGCGATTATTTTAGCAGCCGGTAAAGGAACCAGAATGAAGGAATTGGTTCCTAAGCCTCTTGTTAAGGTATTCCAAAAACCTATTGTTTCATGGATTATTGATAGCTTTAAAAAAAATAATGTTGATATTGGCCTTGTAATTAACCCTAAACATCAAACTTTTTTTAATCAATTTAAGCAATCGGTAAGCTTTATACATCAGAAAGAGCAGAAGGGTACAGGTCATGCTGTGATGCAGGCTTTTGATAAAATTAAAGACTACGATCAAGTATATGTTTTTGTTGGAGATAGTCCTTTTATTAAAGTAGATACTATATCAAAAATGTTTGAACAACATATTCTTGAAAATAGTGACGTTACTATTTTAAGTTCAATTTTTGAAGAAAAGAAATTTCCTTATGCGCGAATAGTGCGTGATAATAATAAGAATCTCGTAAAAATAGTTGAGGAAATTGATGCAAGTGATAAAGAGCTGCAAATCAATGAATTATTTTGCTCCCATTATCTATTTAAATCAAAAGTTTTAAGTGATTTTTTAAATCAATTAAAACAAAATTCAAAAACTGGAGAAATATATCTTACAGATATTTTAAATCATATAATTGTTGATAAAAAAAATATAGGCTCAATCATCGTTGATGATTGGGAAGAGTTAGTTGGGCTTAATTCAAAAGAGGATATAAAGTGGGCAGAGCTACAAAAAATGATTTAATTATTAAATATCAAAACGAGTTTGAGTCTCGCTTCAAAGACAAAACATATTGTACTGCGATTGCTCCAGGAAGAATTAATATTATTGGTGAGCATACAGATTATAATTTAGGTCTTGCAATGCCAATTGCTATTGATAGGTGGATATGCTCAATTGTTTCTATAAGGAAAGATAATAAAATTAGAATATACTCAACTAATTTTGATGAACAGATTTTTCTGAGCATAGATCAGTTAGATGAACAAACTGAAAATTGGAAAAAATATGTTTTTGGATGTATTCAAGTTTTTATTAATAAATATAACATAAATATAGGTTTTAATATTCTAATTGGTGGAAATATACCTATTGGTTTTGGAATGTCAAGCTCTGCTTCTTTAGAGGTTTCACTACTCTCATCTCTTCATTCAGCTTGTAAAATCCATATTGATTATCATGCAGTATTAGAATTGTCAAATAAAGTAGAAAAAGAGTTTTTAGGAATTCAAAGCGGAGTACTAGATCAATATGCTTCAATTTTTTCAAAAAAAAATAAGCCAATACTAATTGACTTTTCTTCATTAACACATACTTACGTTAATTCAAATATTAGAGGAGCCTCATGGTTAATAGTCAATAGCATGGTTCAGAGAGTCTTAGCTGAATCAAAATATAATGAAAGAGTAAATGAATGTCAGTTGGCTTTAAAAGTCATTAATGCCTCAAATGAAAAAAATATAAAGATTTATGAATTGAAAAAATATCATCTTAAACAATTAAAGGATTATCCTATTCTTTATAAAAGAATACATCATATTATATCAGAAAATAATCGAGTAATGTTGATGAAACAAGCTCTAGAGAATAGGGATTTAGATTTGATTGGAGTTATTTTAAATGAGTCACATGTGAGTCTTTCAAAAGATTATCAAGTAAGCTGTGTTGAAATTGATGCTATCATTCAAATTTCAAGAAAGCAGAAGGGTTTTTATGGTGGAAGAATTATGGGAGGAGGGTTTGGAGGATGCTGTATTTGCTTAGTCAAAAATTCTCAAAAAAGTATATTCATTGAAAATTTAGTATCTGAATTTAATCAACGGTTCAGCTATGATTTGAAAGTAGAAAATGTTAATTTTACTCACGGATTGACATTAGTTAATTAAGATTAATCTCTAATAATTAGTAACTTTATAATATTCGAGGAAATTATATGAATAAAATGTTTTTAGAATTTTTACGTTGGAATTTGAGATTTCATGGAATATGGCATCTTATTCATATTATTCAAGATATATCGCTAACAACACCTAATTGGGGTGGAGTTATTCTCCATCTTTATATAATCTTTATAGAAATATTAGCAAGCTTTTATATTCCAAAAGAACATGTACATTTAAAACCTATTAAATCTGATGTGCATGAAAAATGTGAAAATTAATAAATAAAATCATCACCATCTACAAGCTTCCATAAATATAAGCAAGCTATAGTCCTATAAGGTTTCCAATTTTTAGATTTTTGTATCATGTAATTTGCATCTGGCAATGTTTTTAAATTAAAAAGATGCTTAAATCCTTTTTTTATGCCTAAATCAGATACTGGCATTATATCTGTCCTAAATAAGGTAAACATTAGAAACATATCAATAGTCCATTGACCAATTCCTTTTATTTGAATTAGTTCTGATGTTATATCTTGATCTGAAAGTGACCCAAGGTCAAAATCTGAATTTTGATGATAGAAGTATTCTGCAACATTTCTAATATAGTTTGTTTTTTGTTGGGATAGGCCAATACTTTTAAGTTCATTGTCTTCTAGATTTAGTACTAATTTTGGATTTGGGCTTAAATTTTTGAAAAGTAATAGAAATCGCTCATGAATTGAATTCGCAGCTTTCCCACTAATTTGTTGATAAATTATTGATTTAGATAGAGCATTAAAATAATCACTATTTTCACCAAACTTAGGTTTATCATATTTATTTATTAATTTTTTTAGATTTTTATCTTTTTTTAAGTAATCAATTGCATTGTTAAGATTTTTTGAATTCATTTTATATACTTTAAGTTTTTAATATGAACCTTAATTTGCACAGAAATATTTAAAAGAGAAAAAAATAGTTTTATTTTATAAATTACATCATGAAGTATTTTTCTATGTTCATTAGTATTGTTTCCTTCTCTCTAGGTCAGTGGTTTTATATTAATCATAATGGAGTGAATAGAGCTTATTATGTTTCTTACCCAACAAATTTTTCAAATGAGCCTTCCTCATTAATTATTAATATGCACGGCTACGGTGGGAACGCGCTAAATCAATTAGGTTACACTCAAATGGATGAGATTGCCAATTCTCAAAATATAGCCATTGCATATCCTCAAGGTCTTAATAATTCATGGAATGTATTTACATTCTGGGATTCGAATACCTATGATGACGTAGGTTTTATAAGCTATATGATTGATGATATATCTCAAAATTTTAATATTGATTCAAATAAAATTTACGCATGCGGTATGTCAAATGGTGGATACATGGCTTACAGGCTTGCATGTGATTTATCTAATAAAATTACAGCTTTTGGTTCAGTTACTGGAAATTTTATGCTTTCAAATTCTTTGAATGATTGTCAAAGTCAAGGTAGAGATATCCCAATCATTCATTTTCATGGCACTTCTGATGCTATAGTTGATTATTTCCCCCCGAGCTTTGATGGCTCTTTAACTGTAGAGGAGTCTATTCAGTTTTGGAGTAATTATAATAATTTAGATTTGCAAATATTAGAACAGTTAAATTCTAATGTTGAAGTATACACCTATTACAGTGAGTCAACTCCTGCAAAGTTTGTACATTATAAAGTTATTGGAGGCGGACATGATTGGTTTGGTAGTCCTTGGGTAACAAATTGGGGATTTGACACTAGTGCTGAACTAATTAATTTTTTCACTCAATACTCTCTGACAGATTTTATTAATAATCAATTGATTGGTGATCTCAATGAAGATTTAATGATAAATATTCAGGATATAATTATCATTATTAATTTTGTTTTAAATAATGATTATATTGAATCAGGAGATATAAATTTAGATGGAATTATTAATATTTTAGACATTGTTCAAATTGTAGATATAATTTTAAATCAAAATGATTAGAGCCTTATTATTAATTTTAGTTAGCCTAATAATCCCTGAATCAGAACATTCATGTATTATTTCAAAAGATAGCAGAGATATTAGCAGAAATATTTTTACATATCCAGAAACTATTCAAAGTGATAATTTTGTAATTCATTTTACGGAATCTAATGCTGATTCACAATTAGTGAATGGCCAGTGGTCTAATTTACAATGTAATAGGGGTTATGCTCAGTCTATATTAGATCATGCTGAAGCAGCTTTATCTATTTATCTTCAGGATGGTTGGGAGAATATACCTCCAGATTGCGATGAATCCATTACAGATTTAAATTCTACAGGACATTGTATTAATTTTGGAGGCAATTCACTATATGATATCTATTTATCTAATGATGGAGTAGGTATGGTTGTGCCTGAAACACCCTATCCTGTGGAGCCTTATACAGGAGGGTATACTAGCTATATGAAAATTTCAACTTTATTAAATCAATATGAGAGTATTCCATCATGGAGCTATCATGTTGTAGCTCATGAACTTCATCACTCAATTCAATTAAGATATGGATATTCTGTTTCAGGTAATTTTGGAAACTATATGTATAATGGATGGTTATTTGAGCAAACAGCTACTTATATGGAAAATGTAATTTATCCAAATAGTATTCACTTATCAACGATGTTAGGAAACTGTAATGTTGTAACGCCTTTAACTTACCCCCATTATAATATTGATTATCCATCAGAAATCTATCCATATCGAAGTGCTCTATGGCAAAAATTTCTTGTTGAATCTTTGGAAGATTCCTCAATTATAAGAGAAATATGGGAAGCTTATGGTCTAGAATATTCAACTGGAAATCCAGTGTCTCTATTTCCAATATACAATGATGCAATTGAATTAATAACTGAAAATGAAATTAATCTTTCAGATGCATATTTAGACTATGCGATATGGAGATATTTTACCGGTGAAAGATCCATTCCAAATCAGTTTTTTAATGAGTCTTCAACATACTGTACTGCATCAACTATTTCAGAATTTGAAGGAACTTTTTATCTGCTTAAAAATAAAGGTGCCAGTAAATATATTAATTTACCATCTGAGAATTTAGATTTAATAATCACTTCAGATTATATTGAAGATATTAATTTATCTCATTTAATAATTGGTGAAAATAATAGCATGGATATTATCCAGCTAGTACCTGAAAATAATAACTTTTATATTAATATTTCAAATACAGATTCTAATATTATTGTAGCAAATTCTAATTTTAATGATATAAACAGTTCTGATGTTAGTTTTGCTATTTCCATTCAATCAGAAATCTTGGGTGATGTAAATGGAGATTTTTTAGTAAATGTTCAAGATATTGTTATAGCTGTAGACTTAGCTTTGAATAATGAGTATGTAAATTTAGCTGATTTAAATTCAGATAATTACATTGATATCCTTGATATTGTTCAGCTTATTAATTTAATTTTAGAATAAGGTAACTAATATGAAAAAAATAATATCACTAGCTTTTATCTCATTTATTTATTCTGCAGAGTATTACATTTCAAATTTAGGTGACTCGCTTAATTTAGGTACTTTTGAGAGCCCTTTTTTAAAAGTTCAGCAAGCAGCAGATATTATGCAACCAGGTGATATATGCTATATTCGTCAAGGGGTTTATCATGAAAATATTATTATGAATAATAATAATGGGAATGAAGGAAATCCAATAGTGTTTACTGCATATAATAATGAACGAGTTGTATTTGATGGGACTACTTTAATTGATGCAGAATGGACGCCTTATTCAGGTGGTATTTGGCAAGCAAATATAGATAAAGATATATGGCAGTTATTTATTGATTCTAAAGAGATGGTTATGGCAAGATGGCCAAATGCAAATTTTGAAGATGGCTCTATTTGGGATAAAAACAATTATTGGGCACATGGATTGATTGATGATGATGAAACAGCATATGAAAATGGAACTATGATTGATGCTCCTCATGAAAATATTTCATTAGAAAATATTGGATTTAATATTGAAGGGGCTACAGCGATTCTTAATGTAGGTTCTTTTAAAACATATACCAGAGAGGTATTGAGCCATTCTGGCAATTCATTTACGTATGAGCCTGTACCTTTATGGAAAACTAAGCATCACGATTATTTTTTAGAGCGAAAATTAGAGTTCTTAGATACTGAAGGAGAGTGGTTCTACAATCCAGAGTCATCTGTATTATACTTTTGGCCTCCAAATAACGCCGATCCGAATAATTTAACTATCAAAGGAAAAGTGCAGTCGTATGCTTTTGAAATTTCAAATTCTAATTATGTTGAAATTAAAAATATAGAGTTTTTTTCTACAACCTTTAAGTTTGATAATTCTGATTATTCTTTAGTTGATAATTGTAATCTATTTTACCCCAGCTGTTACAAAAGAATGCTAGGAGAAATAGGCTCTCAGCCTGAAATGTCAATATTTAATTCTAGCAGTAATTGTAAAGTTAGTAATAGCGCATTTAGATATACTGATGGCTCAGCATTGGAAATGTATTCCAATAACAACACAATTGATAATTGTTATTTTTATCATATTGATTATACTGCAACAGATTTAAATGGACTCATGACGACCATACAAATGGGAGGTTCTAATAATACCTTCAGAAGAAATACTCTTCATAAGATGGGAGCTTCTGCAACTCTGAATCCAGGAAATTCTGCTATTATTGAATTAAATGATATGTCTGATAGTGGTCATATGCAGAGTGATGGAGCGCTTATTCAATGTATGGTTGGTCAGCAACCAAATGTTCAGATTAGATATAATTGGTTGCATGATACTGAAAAATTTGGAGCCAGATTTGATGGCGAAGGAGAAGGTTATGGAGGGTATATGCATCACAATGTGATTTGGAATGTCAATGGTGGAATAATGGTTAAAGGTTATAATCATAATATATATAATAATACTACATTTGATAATGGTGATAAGAATGACATTATAATTATGATAGAGCAAGGTGGAAATGAGGGAACAATAACACTGAATAATGCTGCCAATAAAATTGCTGGACATCGTACAGGATTATATCAAGATTATCCTGTTCCAGGAATTTATGATAATAACTGGAATGGTTATGAAAATTCTTTAAATGTTAAAGATTTTTTGATGGATGTTGAAAACAAAGATTTTAGGCCAATTGAGAATTCTAGTTTGCACAATACTGGTTTATTATACGAAGGATTAGATATTTCATATAGTGGACAAAATCCTGATATTGGAGCATATGAATTCGAAGGAAATTATTGGATTCCTGGAATAACTTGGAATTTGATTGAAGAGTTTGGTGAATTTTTTATATTTCCAGAAAATTTAATTATTATTGGAGATATTAACCTTGATAGTTATGTAAATGTTCAAGATGTTGTAATTATAGTAAGCAGTATTACAGCCTCTAGTTCATATAGTCAAATAGCGGATATTAATTCAGATGGTTACGTAGATGTTTTAGATATTATATTGTTAATAAGTATAATTATCGAGTAATAATTCAGCAAAGATATAATACCTATTTTATGTTTTCTTGTAACAATATGCAAAATTTTGATTTTAACTCTACTTTCTTTTTTAAATTGTGATATAAAAATAGGAGACAATATGTCTAAATACATCTATGTACTTTCTTTGGCATTTATATTTGGTCAATATGACTACAATTTAGAAGATTTAAATCCTTCATCAGACTATTACCAGCAGACTGTAGGTACATCTTCGTTTCAGAATCAGGTAACCCTTCATTATTTCGGTCACTATAGCTGAGGGCTTTGCACTACCCGGTTCGGGCAGTTAGATCAATTACATAGTCA